>OHCE01000381.1_pt1 | contig 24072 bp, 24 predicted proteins | sample 1577571 | NCBI WGS metagenome assembly OHCE01 (sample SAMEA3879505, study PRJEB24766) | human gut metagenome | biome: human-associated habitat; feature: feces | place: USA | collected 1985/1987 | reverse complement strand
CGGTCTTGCCGTCCAGCACGCCGAGGTTGCAGTCGGAATCGTAGTATTTCTTGATAGCCATAATCGTTAGTCTCCTTTTACCTTTTCTGGTTGGTTTATCTTCCGGTCTTGTATGCTCTGTTCTATCTTTCGCTCACCCTGAGCGGAAAAGCAATGTGATTTATGCCCGTCTTTCGCCCGGCGGGGGCAGCTGGACGGAGCGCACCTCCTGCGGCGGCTTCTGCATATGCTGGTGCATCCCGCCGCGCTCCAGTGCAGTAACGCCGGTGCGGCACTGCTCAAGAATGTTGTAGCCCTCAAACATTTTCAGGAAAGCGTCCAGCTTGTCCGGCCGGCCGATGAGTTCAAACACCATGCTGTCCGGGGAAAGATCGATGATCTTTGCTTTGTAGATGCAGGCGATCTCCCGCAGCTCGGTGCGGTTGTGCACGTCCGATTCCACCTTGAGCAGCAGCAGCTCCCGCTCCAGCGCTTTTTCGCTGTCCAGCACGAACACCTGCCGGGTGACTTCCAGCCGCTCGGTCTGCAATACCAGCTGCTGCAAGGCCTTTTCATCGCTGGTAATGGTCACTGTGATGCGGCTGACTGCCGGGTCGTTGGTGGCGGACACCGTAAGGCTGTCGATATTGAAGCCGCGGCGGCAGAACAGGCTGGACACCCGGGCCAGAACGCCGCTCTGGTTGTCCACCAGCAGGCTGATGACCCTACGCTGATCAGATTCCATGATGCTGTGTCCTCCTTATTCCATGATGATGTCGTTGATATCGCCGCCGCCGGGGATCATGGGCAGCACCTTTTCGTCCTTGTCGATGATGCACTCGATCCAGGTGGGGCCTTTCTGCTGCAAGGCATCTGCAAAGGCTTCCTGAAACTCCGGCAGATTGGTGCAGCGGTAGCCCTTCAGGCCAAAGCCGTCTGCCAGCTTGACAAAATCTGTCTTGCGGTGGGGGTCGGTCTGGCTGTAACGCTTGCCGTAAAAGCTGGTCTGCCACTGGCGCACCATGCCCAGCACCGAGTTGTTGAAGATGACCGTGATGATGGGCAGCTCGTAGCTGACGGCGGTGCAGGCTTCGTTCAGGTTCATGTGGAAGGAGGCGTCACCGGTAAACATCACCACACGCTGCTGGCGTCCCAGTGCCATCTGGGCACCAATGGCGGCACCGTAGCCAAAGCCCATGGTGCCAAGGCCGCCGCTGGTGATAAAGCCGCGGCTCTTGGTGTGGCGCAGGTACTGCGCTGCCCACATCTGGTGCTGACCCACATCGGTAACATACACGGCGTCGGGGCCGCACTGGTTGCACACCTCGCCGATGACCTGATGGGGCATCAGCCGGGTGGGGTCGGACACGGGATGGTAATCCTGTGCCTGCCAGCTCTGGATCATCTTCATCCAGTCCGGGTGCTTGGCGGGCTTGATCTGGGGCAGCATGGCGTTCAGCACATAGGCTGCATCGCCCACGATGGAAAGATCCACATCCACGTTCTTGCCCAGCTCGCTGGCGTCAATGTCGATCTGGATGATGGTGGCGTTCTTGGCAAAGGTCTTGGGGTTCAGCGCCACACGGTCGGAAAAGCGGGTGCCCACCGCGATGAGCACATCGCACTCTGCCACCGCCCGGTTGGAGGTGTAGCAGCCGTGCATCCCCAGCATTCCCAGATTCATCGGGTCACCATAGGGCACAACGCCTGCGGCCATCAGGGTGTAGGTAGCAGGGATCTCCGCCTTGTGCAGCAGATCCCGCAGCGGCTGGCAGCTGGCTGCGCTGCGCACGCCGCCGCCAAAGTATATCAGCGGACGCTGTGCGGCGTTGATGAGGTCTGCCGCCCAGTGCACCTGCTCTTCATTATAGGTAGTTACGGTGCGGATGGGCTCCGGCTGCTTGGGGGTGAACTCGCACACCGCTGCAGTCACGTCCTTGGGGATATCCACCAGCACCGGGCCCTTGCGGCCGCTCTGCGCAATGCGGAAGGCTGCCCGCATGGTATCGGCCAAGTCCTCTACCCGGCGCACCGTGAAGTTATGCTTTGTGATGGGCACCGTAATGCCCTCGATGTAAGCTTCCTGAAAGCCGTCCTTGCCGATGCTGCTGGTGGGCACGTTGCCGGTAAAGGCCACCATGGGCACCGAGTCCATATAGGCGGTGGCAATGCCGGTGACCAGATTGGTGGCACCCGGGCCGCTGGTAGCCAGCACCACGCCGGTGCGGCCGGTGGCGCGGGCGTAGCCGTCCGCTGCATGGGCTGCGCCCTGCTCGTGGGCGGTAAGCACATGGGTGATGCGGTCGGCATTCTTATACAGCTCGTCGTAAAGGTTCAGCACAGCGCCGCCGGGGTAGCCAAAAAGAGTGTCCACTCCCTGCTCGCACAGGACCTCTACAAAGATCTGAGAACCATTCAACTGCATGGTGTTGCTCCTATTCCTGTTCCACTTCTTATCCATTCCCTCAGGGAGAGCTTTTGAAAAAGAAAAAGCCCTTGTCCCCTGCTTTCTTCAAGAGACAAAGACCTTGTAACATCAAGCTCTCTGCGGTACCACTCTCGTTGGCGTGCTGTGCACACCCTCTCACGGGCTTCCAACAAAGCCCTGCACGGTAACGGCTGCAACCGGCGCTGCTTACAAGGGTTTACACCCGTTGGGCAGGCTGCTCCGGGATGATTTTCCGCACGAAACGCTGACTGCCTTGCACCAGACGGCAGCTCTCTGAACAGTGGGGATCGTGTGGTACTTTTTCCCATCTGCGCATTTGTTGATGTAAATTATACTATAAACCGGGCTTTTGTCAATCGACAATTTGTAACCTGAATCACCCCAAAGATGAAGCATTTTTAACACCCCTTGCATCCCCGCCCGAACCGCTGTATACTTTTGATATCCGCGTACCTGCGTTTTGTAGGGTATGTGCCAATGGAGAGGAAAAGGGATCGACCTATGAAACTGAGAGAATGGAATGCCCATCTGCATGGGCTTGTTGTGTTCCGCGCCCTGCTGAACGACCCTGTTGTGGCAAAGCTTTTAGACCTGACCGACCGCATGGAGGCGGGCTGCTCCTCCTACGGCCCGGTGTGCGATGCCGTAGCCGCCTTTGAGGCCGCTTTGTTCGAGTACACCACCAACTGGGGCAGCTACCTGAGCAGCGCCGTGCTGGAGGCCGAGACCATCTGCGTGCGGCAGGCCGCTGCCGGGCAGCTGGACGCGCTGCTGCAAAGCGCCTTGGACAGCGAGCTGCAGTTTTTGCAGCAGCTGTGCGGGCTGACGCTGGACGAACTGTTCCAGACCGCCTACTCGGAGCAGGCGCAGCGGCCGGAACTGGCTTTCCTGCCCCGGTGGCAGACCTGTGAACTCGACCTTGCCGCCGCCTACACCCAGCGCATGAGCGAGGTAGGCAAAAAGGGCTACGGTATGTTTGCAAAGCACCATGTATTCACGGTGGAGAACGGCCAGCTTGTGCCGGTAAAATACCCCGACCCGCAGCGCCTTTCCGAGTTGCCCGGCTACGAGAAGGAGCGGGAAAAGGTGATCGCCAACACAAAGGCACTGCTGGCCGGGATGCCCGCCAATAATGTGCTGCTATACGGCGATGCCGGCACCGGCAAATCCAGCGCAGTAAAGGCCATTGCCAACGAGTTTGCGCCCGAGGGACTGCGGCTGGTAGAGGTAAAAAAGAACCAGCTGTACCAGATCCCCGACCTGATGGATAAGCTGGCGGCAAACCCGCTCAAGTTCATCCTGTTCATCGACGACCTGAGCTTTACCGCCAACGACGACAACTTTGCCGCCCTGAAGGCCATTTTGGAGGGCAGCGTAGGCGGCCGTGCCCAGAACATTGCGGTGTACGCCACCTCCAACCGCCGCCACCTCATCAAGGAGACTCTCTCAGACCGCACCGGCGACGACATCCATGAAGCCGACACCCGGCAGGAGCTGATGAGCCTTTCCGCCCGGTTCGGCCTGACGGTCACCTTCCAGCGGCCGGAAAAGGCACGGTTCGAGACCATTCTGGAAGAACTGGCAAAGCAGCACAACATCCAGATGCCCACCGAGCAGCTGCTGCTCAAGGCCGAGGCCTTTGCCCTGCGTGCCGGTGGCCGCAGCCCCCGGGTGGCCAAGCAATTCATCGAGCAATGCGAGGCCGGGGTGCAGAAGTAAAGACCTGCTTTCCGAACCTGATATCAAAAACGGGACACCAAAGCATCCGCAGATGCTCCGGTGTCCCGCTTTTCTTGTCTTTACTCGCTCAGTCCCGCACGGCGATGCACTCGATCTCCAGCTTTGCGCCCTTGGGGATGGCTGCCACCTGCACGCAGCTGCGGGCGGGGAACGGCTCGGCAAAGGCCTTGGCGTACTCTGCGTTCACTGCGGCAAAATCGTTGATATCGGCCAGAAAGATCACCGTCTTGACCACGTTGTTCATGGAAAGCCCCGCCTCGGCCAGAATCGCCTTCAGGTTAGCAAGGCTCTGGGCGGCCTGCTGCTCCACGGTATCGGCCATGGTGCCGGTGGCGGGGTCTACCGGGATCTGCCCGGAAACAAACACCATGTTGCCCAGATCCAGTGCCTGACTGTAAGGGCCGATGGCGGCAGGTGCGTTGGTGGTAGATATGACTTTCATAGTAGCAGTTCTCCTTTGTTATAAAATCACAATTTAGAGCGGAATCATTCTTTTTTATTTTGCGTTTGTCGTGCCCTGCGGGGCACGACAAACGCATTTTTCACCGAAGGAGTCGGCACATGAAGCGGCATCTCAATCGCTGCCGTTTCGACCATGGCCTTTCTCGTGAAAAGGCAATCCAGAAAAGCCCGCAGGCTTTTCTGGATTGCAAATATAAAAATAAAATTTCCGCTGAATATAGCCAGAGCGAACGCGTCGGCTATTCCAAATCGTCCAATTATCTCTATTATACTCTTTCGGTAACCAGCTGGAAACCGGCCTTGGTCAGCTCGGTGCGGATCTGCTCAATCTGGGCGGCATCGCGGGTCTCCAGCGTCAGCTTGAGGAAGCAGCTGGAGATGGGCATATTGGGGTCGGAGCCGTCATGCTGCACCGACACCACATTGCTGCCGCAGCGGGATACCACCTCGGCCACCTTTTTCAGCTGGCCGGGCTTGTCCTCCAGCGCGATGGTCAGGTTTGCCTTGCGGCCGCTCATCACAAGACCGCGGGTGATGACGCGGTTCAGGATGTTCACATCAATGTTGCCGCCGGAGATGACGCAGGCCACCTTTTTGCCCTCCACCGGCAGCTTGTGGAACAGTACTGCTGCCACCGGCACAGCGCCTGCACCCTCAGCCACCAGCTTCTGGTTCTCCATCAGGGAGAGAATGGCCGCCGCCGTCTCGTCCTCGGTCACGGTAACGATATCGTCCACATACTGCTCGCATAGCTGATAGGTCAGCTCGCCCGGGGTCTTGACCTGAATACCGTCCGCAAAGGTGGAAGCAGATTTCAGGGTCTGGTACTTGTGCTCGTGCAGGCTGCGGTACATACTGGGGGCACCCTCGGCCTGTACGCCGTACACCTTGACCTCCGGGCGCAGGGTCTTGATGGCAAAGGCAATACCGGAAATCAGTCCGCCGCCGCCCACCGGCACCACCACAGCGTCCACATCCGGCAGCTGGTCAAGGATCTCCAAGCCGATGGTACCCTGCCCGGCGATGACCTGCTCGTCATCGTAGGGGTGGATAAAGGTCATGTCGTACTCCTTTTGCAGCTGCACGGCCTTGTCGTGGGCTTCGTCGTAGGTGCCGGGCACAAGACAGACCTCCGCGCCCAGATTTTTGGTGTTTTCCACCTTCATCAGGGGTGCGCCGTCCGGCATACAGACGATGCTGCGGATGCCGCGCCGGGTAGCGGCCAGCGCCACCCCCTGCGCATGGTTGCCCGCAGAGCAGGCAATCACGCCCTTGGCGCTCTCCTCCTCAGAAAGCTGGCTGATTTTATAGTAAGCGCCCCGCACCTTAAAGCTGCCGGTGGCCTGCAGGTTCTCGGTCTTAAGGTACAGCTGGCAGTCCTTGGACAGCTTGGGGGCTTCGATGAGGTCGGTCTTGCGCGCTACGTCCTTCAGCACAAAGGCGGCGTGGTAGATCTTATCCAGAGTCAGCATGACAGATACTTCCTTTATTTTTCGTGATGTCATCCAGTATAAGTTACAAAAATTGTTTTGTCAAATGAATTTCATTCACGATAAAAGACGTAAAAAAGAGAAAGGCAGTGGTAAAGCGCCACCGCCTTTCTCCTTTTATTCTCATTATCGCCCACGGCCACCGCCGCCGCCATGGCTGGAACCGCCGCCCATGCCACCGAAGCCGCCGCCAAAGCTGCCGCCGCCGAAACCGCCGCGCCCGGCACCGCCCCCGAAGGAGCCGCCGCCCATGCCGCCAAAGCCGCCGTAGAAGCCGCCCGGCGGGGGCCGCGACGTCTGCGAGGAGGCCGCGGCCCACCGAAGCACCACAGCCAGCCGCAGGGGCTGGCAAAAACATAGGCCATCGACCGGATGATGACGATAAGCAACACAACGCTGACCACAAGGGTCAGGATGTCGGTCAGGGTGCTGCCGCCGCTGCTCTGCCCGCCCTGATAGCCGGGCTGCACGGTGCTGCCGTTGCCGGTGCCGCCGGAAAGGCTGACCCCGTAAATATCCGCGATGGTGTTTGCCACGTTCCGGGCACAGGTGGTCACTGCGCCGTCATAATTCTTTGCGGCAAACTGATCCTCCATGGTCTGGGCAATGGCGCTGGACTGCTTTGCCAGCGTGGTGTTGCGGAAGCCATCGCTATAGGTCAGGTAGTAGTCGCCGTCCGCATACTGCGCCGACTCCATCACCAGCAAAATCAGAACGCCGTTGTTCTTAGAGGACGAACCGATGCCCCACGCGTTGAAAGCCTGTGTGGCGTAATCCTCTGTGGAATCATTGCCTGTGTATTCTACTGTCAGTACACCGATCTGCGCGCCGCTGCAGCTGGATTCCAGCTGGGCGTTCAGTTCGGTGATGGTCTGCACAGTGCTGCTGCTCAGCACACCGGCATCATCCACCACGCACTGATCCTTGGGCAGGCTGGGCAGCTGGGCGGCAAAGGCCGCCGGGCACAACACCGCCGCGCTGACCACCACGGCCAGCACCAGTGCGCTGATGCGTTTTGCAAAGTTTTTCATGCGAAGGGTTCAACCTCCTTCACGCCGGACAAAGCGCCCAGCACACTGGCCGGGAAGCCGCCGACTTCATTCTGATATTCATACACCGCCGTATTGTACTGCAAAGTACCAATGATGGTGGCTGCGCTGTTGAACTGGCCGTACTGCCCCTGCACCGCACCCATCTTCATGGGGTCTGCGGCCTGCTCCTGCAATTTTGCATACAGCTGGTCGATGGCAGCGCCCAGCGCCTGATCGGTCTGATACAGCGCGTGCATCGTGCTGTCCTGATAATAGGGCAGCGAGGTCATCGTCTGGCTTTTGCCGCCGTTCTGCACCGCTTGCAAACAAGCGGAAAAATCGTTCAGCGCCGTCTGTGCGGCCAGCACCTCGGCGCTGTCTGCGCCAAGGGTATTGGATGCGGTGGTGAGGATATTTGCAGCCGTGTTCTCCCGGGTGGTCAGTTCCTCGCTCAGGTTATAGCCGTTGTCGGCGGCGATCCCTGCGGTGAACCACTGGCGGGCGGTGTTGTACTTGCCGCGCAGCTTGGCGCTGCCAAAGCCAAAGAAAGCCGCCAGCATCACCACTACGCTCAAAGCCAGCGCCGCCGCCCGGGTGGAAAGCGCAGCGGGCAGCTTTGCTTCCAGTGCGGCCAGCTTCTGCTGGCGGAGGGTCAGCTTTACGGTCTGCTCCGGTTTTGCCTTTTCGCGGTAGCTGCCCGCGTCAAAGCCGCCGGGAGCGGTTTGTTTGTTGTTCTGAGAAAAATCAGCGTTTGCCATTTCAGCTCCGGATCTCCATCATTTTGGTTTTCAGCTCGTCCTCGATGCGGGTCAGCTCCTGCTCGGCGGCAACGCGCTTTGCGCGACCCTCGCTCTGGATCTTGTTCAGTTCGTCCAGCGTCTCGATCAGGCTCTTGTTGGTCTGCTGCAGGGTCTCGATATCCACGATGCCGCGCTGGCTCTCCTTGGCGGTCTCGATGGTGCCCATCTTCAGCGCCTCGGCGTTCTTCTTCAGCAGGTCGTTGGTCATGTTGGTCACGGCGCGCTCTGCCTGCATGGCCTGCTGGCTGTGTGCCAGACCCAGTGCCAGCACCATCTGGTTCTTCCACAGCGGGATGGTGTTCACGATGGTGGACTGGATCTTTTCTGCCATCATGGTGTTGTTGTTTTGCAGCAGACGGATCTGGGGGCCCATCTGCAGGCTGATATTGCGGGTCAGTTCCAGATCATACAGCTTTTTCTCAAAACGCTCGCACTGGTCGGCAAGGTCGCGGGCAGCCTGTGCGTCCTCCGGCAGGCCGGATGCTTTGGCCTTGTCCATGGCCTGCTGCAATTCGTTGGCACGCACATCTGCCAGCTTTTTCTTGCCGGCAAGGATATACATACTCAGCTCCTTGAAGTAGGCCATGTTCAGCTCGTACATCTTGTCCAGCATGGCGATATCCTTGAGCAGCTGCACCTGATGGGCTTCCAGCATGGACTGGATCTTTTCCACGTTAGTCTCGGTCTTGTCGTACTTGGTCTTGAGGGCATCCAGCTGGCTGGTTTTCTTCTTGAAGAAGCCCATGATGCCCTTCTGCTGCTCCTCGTTGGCGTCAAAACTCTTCAGCTCGCCGATGAGGTCGGTGATCATATCGCCCACCTCGCCCAGATCCTTGGTGGACACCTTGGAGAGGGCTGCTTCGGAGAAATCGCCGATCTTCTTCTGGCAGGCAGAGCCGTACTGCAGCACCTGCTGGCTGTTGGTGATGTCGATCTTCTGGGCAAACTGATCCACCATGGCCTGTTCCTCGGGGGTCAGGCTCACCTGTGCTTCCGGGGCAGGAGCAGCGGCGGGCTTTTCCTCCTGCGGCACAGCGGCGGGGGTGGGGTCCAGCGTCAGGGTGGGCACTGCGGGAGCATCCAGATCAAAGTTCAGGGTATTGTCAGCCATAAGTGATTCCTTCCTTTCAAAATCCCGAGGGGATATTCTGATTTTACTTGCTCAGACCCTGCCCTTTCAGCATATTCTGCAAAACGGTCAGGTCTGCGGACAGGTCCATGCTCTCTGCCGCGTACAGGGCATCCAGCTGGTTTTCAAAAGCGGTGGCAATGGAGGCAGCGTTGTGCTCCACCTCGGCGCGGATGGCGGCGGCGTTCTCGCCCCGCACACCCTGCTTTGCAAGCTTGGCATATTGCTGCAAAACGTTTACGGCGTCCGGCAGATAGTAGTTGGCAAACCGGCGCACCTGCTTTGCCTTGGCGGGGTTTGCTTCCACGGTTTCCACGATGGAGCGTCCTGCCTTTTCCATGCGGGTCATAGCGGCGGACAGCTGCGGGTCGGGCAGTGTCTCGTTCAGCGCGTGCAGGGTGTCCAGCTTCTGCTGGATATCGGTCAGCATCTGATCCACATCCTCCACACCGGTGTGGAAGGGTACTTCCCGCTCCACCACCCGGGGCGGGCAAGTCTTTTGTGCCACGCCAAAAGCCACGGCGGCACCGCCCAGCGCCACCAGCAGCGCCCATAATTTATACACCGGCAGCACTGCGCACAGCACCACGAACACCAGCGCCATGGCGTAAAAAGGCAGCACGCTGGGCTTTTGGGTGCGGATGATCTTGCTCATGGTCATTTCTCCTTGTCCGGGGCAGTGCGCCCCTTATGATATCCATAATACAACGTCCGCAAAAAAACGCAAGTATCCCGCAAAAGAATTTACAGCCTTGTCATCATTTTACGATCCAGTCCACCAGCGCAGCGCCCCAAAGCTCCTCCAGCCGGGCGGGGCTGCAGGCGGCGTTGGCGGGGCTTGTGCTCGGCAGACGGACAGCCGGGATGCCGGTAAGCGGCTGCTGATATTTTGTGTAGATACGGTAGGCTGTGGCACCGTTGCAGAACACCGCCCGGATGGGCGCCTTGCGCAGCAGCCCGGCGATATCGTTGGGCACCACATCCTTGATGGATGCATCCGACGCACCGGTGATGGTGCAGCTTTCCAGCGTATCCCACAGCGCCAGCCCGTGGCGCAAAAGCAGCTGCTTTTTGGCAGTGATATCCTCCCGCGCGGGCAGCGGCTCCCCGGTCAGCGCCGCCAGCAGCGGCCAGAACCGATTTTGCGGGTGGCCGTAGTAAAAGGCCATCTCCCGGCTTTTGGGGCTGGGCCATGTGCCTAAAATCAGCGCCCGGCTGTGGTCATCGTATACCGGCGCAAAGCTCATAAGCTGCCGCCTGCGCTTTCAATATTGCCCCATGCAGAGCCAAAGTCCTTGCCGGAGGGCTCCGCACGGGGGCCGTCGAACCACAGCTCCTCGATCAGCGCCGCCACGCCGTCCTCCCGCACGTCCCCGATGATCCGGTCGGCAGCGGCCTTGGCGTCCGGGGTGCCGTTCGCCATACAGGCGCTCAGACCCGCAGCTTTCAGCATCCCCACATCGTTGGCAGAATCGCCCACAGCCACGGCATCCGCCAGCGTAAGCCCCATCTGTGCACACAGGTCGGCAAGCCCTACGCCCTTATCCATACCGCCGCGCACGATATCGTAGTAGCAGTAGCCGTCCGCGTTCTGCGCGCCCGTCTGCATCCAGTGCAGGCCAAGGTAACCGTATTTTTCGTGGAAGCGCTCCACTTCCTGCGGCGGCATGGCGGCAAAGGCGGCGTGGGGCATATCCAAAAGATGTCTGTCCTGATCCTCGCCGTCCACGCAGTCCAGCCCGGGGCTGTTCATCATCTGATAGCCGGTGTGCAGATACTCGTACTCGCAGTAGGCGTAATAGGCATCCCGGAAGTTGAATTGCAGCGGGTAGTTATAATCCTCGCAGAAATCCACCAGCACATACATCTCCTCGCTGGTAAGCGGATGCTCGGCTATCACGTTGCCCTGCCTGTCCACCACGCAGGCACCGTTGCAGGTAATGGCGTAGTCGTACCGGATGCCGCCCAACTGGTTTTTGTCCCGGATGCCGGGGTAGGAGCGGCCGGTGCTGAGCACGAACTTGCCCCCGGCGGCCTGCAGCTTTTTTACCGCCTTTACCACCGCTGGGCGGGGCTTTGCCTCCCCAAAGGGCATCAGCGTGTTGTCGTAATCGCTTGCCAGAATCTTATATTGCATGGTCATCTCTCCTGTGTACATCGTTTTCTCCCAGTATAACACATTTCAAAGTCCAGCGGGAGAGGGAGAAAAGAAAAATGGGACAGCAGAATACCCGCAGGCATCCCACTGTCCCGAAATTCAAAATATCTTTCCTTATCAGGCAAACACCGCCACGATCACCTGCATGGCTACGCCCACAAAGGCACCGGCGGCCCATGTCAGGCCGGTGATGAAGAGGTTCTGCTTCCACGAGGGGTTGGCACGCCACAGCACAGCCAAGCCCACGCCCGCACCGGTGCACAGACCCGCCACAAGGCTGGAAAAGCGCAGCGCACCCTCCACATACAGCTGGGTCAGCAGCACGCTGGCGGCACAGTTGGGGATCAAGCCCACCAGAGCCGCCACCACCGGCTGGAAGAAGCCCATGCTGCCCAGCACTCCGGCGAATACGTCCTCGCCCACGCCCTCTACGATCATGCCAAACACTAGACCGAAGGCGAAGATGAACACAAAGATCTCCAGCGTGTGGCGCAGCGCTGCCTGCCAGATGGGCTTTTCGTTGCCCTCGGCATCGCTGTGCTCCTCGTGGCAGTCCACCTCGTCCGCATGACCGGTGTAGCCGCCCCGCAGACCCTTGGGCAGCACGCCCCGCAGCACAAAATCCAGCACAAAACCCACCACGATGGCGTACAACACCTTGATGACCATCAGGACGGCCAGCTTATCCCAGTAGGCGGGCATGGATACCAGCAGCGGGATAGCTTCGTCGCTGGTGGCAAGGTACACTGCCATCAGCGTGCCCAGCGTGATGACCCGGGAGGCGTAGAAGTTAGACGCAATGGCGGAGAAGCCGCACTGCGGCACACAGCCCAGTACCGCGCCCGGCACAGCACCCCAGCGCCCGCCGCCTGCCAGCAGCGTCTCGATGCGCTCACCGTGGCGGTGCTCGATATACTCGATCAGCAGGTAGGCCAGAAACAGAAAGGGCAGCATCTTGGCGGTATCCACCAAGGTTTCGCCCAGAACATCCAGAAACAGTTCCATAAATAATCGCTCCAAAGACCCGCAGGGGGTCGTCTCTCAATAATTTGCAATCAGTTTGCATTTTCGTGCAGGGAAGATTATACACGATATCCTTCCCAATTGCAATACCAAATTGCAAATTGGTTGCAATTTTATGTTATGGAACGTTGCAGCATGTAAAAAAGCCACCAGTATCTGCACATTTTTGCAGATGCCGGTGGCTTTTAGTATCCTTACCCCTTCAGCGGTACAAAGCCCACAAGGTCCTTGATGACCTCGCCGCCGATGATCAGACCGGCCACCGAGGGTACAAAGGCGTTGGAGCCCGGCACGGTACGCCGTGCAGTACACTTGCGCTGGGTGCCCGGGGGACAGATGCAGTGGTCCTTGCAGCTGATGGAGTCATCCTCGATGGGAGTCATGACAGGCTCCTTGGAGTAGACCACCTTCAGGTGCTTGATCTTGCGCTTGCGGCACTCGGTACGCATCACCTTGGCCAGCGGGCAGACCGAGGTCTTGTAGATATCGGTCACCTCAAAGCGGGTGGGGTCCATCTTGTTACCTGCGCCCATGGAGCAGATGATGGGGGTGCCCGCCTCCTTGCACTTCATCACCAGCGCCAGCTTGCCGGTAACGGTGTCGATGGCGTCCACCACATAGTCGTACTGGGTAAAATCGAAATCGTCCTGCGTCTCCGGGCCAAAGAAGCACCGGTGGGTGGTCACCTTGATGTTGGGGTCGATATCGTGGATGCGCTGTTCTGCCACATCCACCTTATACTGCCCTACCGTGCTGCGGGTGGCGATGATCTGACGGTTGAGATTGGTCAGGCAGACCTTATCGTCATCGATCAGATCCAGTGCGCCCACGCCGCTGCGTGCCAGTGCCTCCACCGTATAGCCGCCCACACCGCCAATGCCAAACACTGCCACCCGGGCGTGGTGCAGCTTTTCCATAGCCTCTGCACCCAGCAGCAGCTGGGTACGGGAATATTGATCCTGCATTTTGTTCTCCTTACTTTTCTACGCGGGTGATGGTGCCGCCACCCAGCACCACATCGCCCTGATACAGCACGGCAGCCTGCCCCGGGGTGGGGGCACGCTGAGGCTGGTCGAATTCCAACCGGAAACCGTTCTCTGCGGGGTAGACGGTGGCCTGCTGCTCGGCCTGATGATACCGGGTGCGGGCAGTGACCCGCAGCGGCCCGGTCAGCGCCGGAATGGCGATCCAGTTCACATCCTCTGCGTAAACGATGCGGTCAAACAGTTCACTTTCCGGCCCGACGGTAACGGTATTGGCCTGCATATCCTTGCCGCAGACGTACACCGGCGCACCCAGCGCGAGGCCAAGCCCCTTGCGCTGCCCCAGCGTGTAGCGCACTGCGCCGCTGTGGGTGCCCACCACCTTGCCGCTCCGATCCAGAAAATCCCCGGCGGGGTAGTGCTTGCCGGTAAACTGCTCCATAAAGCGGGCATAATCGCCGTCCGGCACAAAGCAGATATCCTGACTGTCGTGCTTTTGGGCGTTGATAAAGCTGTGCTCCTGCGCGATCTTTCGCACCTCGGTCTTGTGCAGCGCACCCAGCGGCAGACGGATATGCGCCAGCTGCTCCTGCGTAAGGTTATACAGCACATAACTCTGATCCTTGCCCTCGTCCAAGCCCTTTTTCAGCAGCCAGCGGCCGGTTTCTGCATCCTGCTCCACCCGGGCGTAGTGGCCGGTAACCACATACTCCATGCCGTGTGCCTCCGCCCAGTCCAGCAGGTGGCGGAACTTCATATATTTATTGCAGTCGATGCAGGGGTTGGGGGTACCGCCCGCCTCGTAGACGCGGATAAATTTTTCAATAATCTGTGCCCGGAAATCGGCGGTGAAATCCAGCACCTGATACGGCATATCCAGCGCAAAGGCCACCTCGGCGGCGTCCTCGATATCCTTTTCCGAGCAGCAGGTCTGGTAGCCGGACTGTCCCAGCATTTCGTTGTGGGTAAGCCGCATGGTGATGCCGGTGCAGTCGTAGCCTGCCTGCTGCATCAGGCAGGCCGCCACCGAGCTATCCACGCCGCCGCTCATGGCAATGAGGGCGCGGGGACGGTTTGCAGGGTTCTGTGTGGTCATAGGTTCTCCTTTTATGGGTTCAACATACTAAAGTAGTAGTATAATACTACCGCAGCATAAACCGCTTGTCAAGACGCTATAATTTTCTGCGCCGCAGCCAGCAGCACCGGTTTTTCGTTGGGGTATTCTGCGCGGATGACGCCGTCCAGCAGCGTCTCCAGCACCCGGCGCAGCGCAGGCCCTGCCGGGATGCCCGCTGCCATCAGGTCGCGTCCGTTCACCGCCAGCTGGCTCACCCGGCAGCATACGCCGTCGGCCTCCAGCTGCCGCGCCCGCTGCGCCGCAAGGGCGCAATCCGGAGCATTCTGCGGGTGCAGCGCCGCGCACAGCGCACACAGCCGCTCCACGGTGCACAGCCCATACCGCCCTAAAAGCCGCCGGATGGCAACCTCTCCCGCGTGTGCGAGAGTTTCTCCGAGGACCGTCCGCTGGGGTGGGACCCTGCTGCCGCAGGCAGTAGGGCGGGCGATGGAATGGCCCGATTCGTGTCCGAGGAGAAAGCTCCCGCACACGCCCTCCCCTGCCGTTTCCCGCACCAGCACGGCGGTCTCCTCGATACAGGCGTTGGAGCAGCGCAGCCGTTTGAGCACCCGGCGGGTGTCGGCCTCGCCCAAAGCGCCCAGCAGCGCCGCCCAGCGCACCGGCAGGTTTTTCTCCCCCGCCGGGCAAGCATCCACCACCGGCTTTGCGGCTTCAAGCGCCGCCGGGGTCAGCTCCGGCAGCACCACAGCCAGCACGGCGGGCTCCAGATATGCCCCCGGCTGCGGGGCTGCCAGCAGCTTTGCCAGTTCCTCCTGAATGCGCTCGGCAGAGATGCAGTCCAAGTGGGGTGCCAGCTGCCGCGCTGCCCGGGCAGTGGCAGTGTCCAACGCAAAGCCAAACCTTGCGGCAAAGCGGTACAGCCGCAGAATACGCAGCGCATCCTCGGTGAACCGCTGCTGCGGCTCGCCTACCGCCCGCAGCAGACCGTTCTGCAGATCTTTTTGCCCGCCAAAGGGGTCTACCAGACCCTCGGCTTCATTATAAGCCATGGCGTTGATGGTAAAATCCCGCCGGGCAAGATCCTCCCGCACGTCCGGTACGAACTGCACTTCGTCCGGGTGACGGCCATCGGTATAGCTGCCCTCGGTGCGGAAGGTAGTGGTCTCGTACAGCTGCCCGCCGTATTTGATGGTGACCGTGCCGTGCTGCAACCCGGTGGGGATGCACTGCTCTGCCCCGAACAGTTCCATCACCTGTTGCGGCAGGGCACTGGTGCACAGATCCCAGTCGTGGGCGGTGCGCCCCAAAAGACTGTCCCGCACGCAGCCGCCTACGGCATAGGCCGCGTAGCCCGCCGCGTGCAGGGCGTCCAGCAGGGCAGCTGCCCCGGGGTCAAGTGTCAGCTTCATTCCTCGTTCTCCTCGTAATGCAGGGTGATGCGTTTGCCGTCAAAGCCGCATTCTGCCGCCGGGAAGATGCTTTGCGCCTGTGCAAGCTGTTCCTCCGGGTCGGTGATCATGGGGGAATAGTGCACCAGCCACAGCCGCTTTACACCAGCCTTTGCTGCCAGCGCCGCGCTTTGACCAAAGGTGCTGTGCCCCCACTGCGCGGCCTGTTCCTGCTGCTCCGGCAGGGCATAGGTGGCATCGCAGAGCAGCAGGTCTGCCCCCTGCGCCGCCTGTTCCAGCGCCGGGCAGGGCGCACTGTCGCCGGAAAAGACGAACCGCAGCCCCTTGCGGGGCGCGCCCAGCACCTCGGCGGGCTGCACCATACGCTCTGCCAGCGGCACAGCCTGTCCCCGCTGCAAAAGCCGCCACTGGGTCACCGGTACGCCCAGCGCCCGCGCCTTTTCGGGGTCGAACCTGCCCGCCCGGGGCAAGTCCAGCCGGTAACCCAGACTGCGCACTCGGTGCTTTGTGGCCACCGGCAGCAGCGTTGCCCCGGCGGGCCATCCATCCGAAAGAGCATCCAGCGCCACAGGCTGCCCGGCGCGGCAGACCAGCGGCTTTACTGCGTAGGGCAGCGGCCCGGTCAGAGCATACACCGCCCGCCAGACCTCCAAAAGCCCCTCCGGCCCCAGCAGCACCAGCGGACGGGTGCGCCCCTGCGCCCCAAGGGTCTGCAAAAGCCCGGGCAGACCAAAGATATGATCCCCGTGGTAGTGGGTCAGACAGATGGCGTCCGCGCGCATCAGGTTCACCCCGGCGCGGCGGGCAGCGGTCTGGGTGCCCTCGCCGCAGTCCAGCAGCAGGCTGTGCCCGCCGCACTCCGCCACCGCGGCGGTCAGGGCGCGCTCCGGCAGCGGCATGGTGGCAGCCGTGCCCAGCAGTGTAATGGTCAGCATAAGCAGTTCCTCCGTGGTTCTTCCCTGTTATCTTACCACAAACCCCGCCGGTGCACAATTCTTTCTGCCGCAGCATAAGCTGGGCAAAGCCTTGAAAAAGGAGGGCACAGCCTATGCAGCGTGACCGCAGAAAACGCTATTCCCCCGCCCGGCATCCGGTGCTTTTGCGCAGGGTGCTTTTGGTGCTGTGCATTCTGGCGGTGCTGTGGCTGGGGTACAGCTGCATGATGCCGCAGCTGCTTTTTTCTGCCCGGGGCACCATGATCTTTGTGCCAGACCCCCCGCTGCGGGGGTAGCGGGAAAATTTGGAATGCCCTCCCCGTTGCTTTGGGCATATTCAGCGGAAGAATTATTTAAAATTCGCAATTCTGGAAAATCTGCGGATTTTCCAGAATTGCCTTTTCACGGGAGGGGCGTAAAGGCGAGCCTGCAAAAGCACCAAACGCAAAAACAGGGCTGCTGCACGAAGTTTTGTGCAGCAGCCCTGTTTCCAATTTATAAACTTTCCAATACCTTTTTCCCGGTCAGCGGGTCGGGGATGCCCAGCAGCGCCAGTATAATGGCCATGCGGATATACACACCGTTATGCACCTGATCGAAATAAGCGGCGCGGGGGTCGTTGTCCACGTCCGGCTTGATCTCATCAATGCGGGGGAGCGGGTGCAGCACCGGCATGGTGGGCGGTGCCGCCTGCAGCAGCTTTTCGTCCAGTTCATAGCAGCCTTTCAACCGCAGATAGTCCTCTTCGTTGAAAAAGCGTTCCTTCTGGATGCGGGTCATGTACAGCACGTCCAGACCGGGCAGTTCAGCTTCAAGGTCGGCGGTCTCCTTGTAGTTCTGATGCAGCGGGGTCAGGGTCTCGTCCTTGACGTACTGCGGGATGCGCAGCTCCTCGGGCGAGATGAACACGAACCGATTGCCCTCGAACTGGCTCAGCGCGGCGGTGAGGGAGTGCACCGTCCGGCCGAACTTGAGGTCGCCGCAGAAGCCGATGGTCAAATGATCCAGCCGCCCCTTGCGCTGGCGAATGGTCATCAGGTCGATCATGGTCTGGGAGGGGTGGGCGTGGCCGCCATCGCCTGCATTGATGACGGGCACCCGCGCATACATGGACGCCCGCAGCGGTGCGCCCTCCTTGGGGTGGCGCATGGCAATGACGTCTGCATAGTTGCTTACCACACGGGCAGTATCGGCCACCGTTTCGCCCTTGCTGGCGCTGGAAAGCTGCGCCCCGGCAAAGCCCAGCGTCTTGCCGCCCAGCCGCAGCATGGCCGACTCGAAGGAAAGGCGGGTGCGGGTGCTGGGCTCGTAGAACAAAGTGGCAAGAATGCGGCCATCGCACAGGTGGGCGTAGGGCGCGGGGTCAGCCTCCATCCGGTCGGCAAGGTCGAGCAGTGCCAGCTGCTCAGCCAGAGAAAAGCTGCCGGGCTCAATAAAATGTCTCACAGCCATTCTCCCTTCAGCACAAACTTTTCGCGCTCCGCGCCGGTGGAAACGAACTGGATCTCGTGCCCCAGCTGCTTTTCAAGGAACTCCACATAGGCCTTGGCTTCCTTGGGCAGCTCTGCCCAGCTGCGGCAGCCGGAGATATCCTTGTTCCAGCCGGGCAGCAGCGTGACCACCGGCTGCACACGGTCAAGGTCGGACAGGGTGTCGAAGCGGGGGACTTCCACGCCGTCCAGCTTGTAACCGGTGATCACCGGGATCTGCTTCATGCTGCTCAGCACGTCCAGCTTGGTCAGCGCGATCTTATCCGCACCCTGACATTGCAGGCCGTAGCGGCTGGCAACGCAGTCAAAGGGGCCTACCCGGCGGGGACGTCCGGTGGCTGCGCCGTACTCGCCGCCGGCCTTGCGCAGCTTTTCGTTCCATGCCTCGTCCATTGCGTTCTCTGCCGCAAAGGGGCCAGCGCCCACACAGGTGGAGTAGGCCTTCAGCACACCCACCACATGGTCCAGCTTGCAGTTGGGGATGCCCGCACCCAGCGGCGCGTAGGCCGCCAGCGTGTTGGAACTGGAAGTGAACGGGAAGATGCCGTAGTCGATATCCCGCATTGCGCCCAGCTGCGCTTCCAGCACGATGCGCTTGCCGCTGTCGTGCGCCTGCTGCAAGAAAGCGCCCACATCACAGATGAAGGGCGCAAAGTACGCCGCCTGCTGCCTGCACCAGTTCAGCAGGGCATCGTAGCTCATGGGCTCCTGATGATAGCAGCCCGCCAGCTCCATGTTCTTGGCGTCCAGGATCATGTGCAGACGGTTCTGGGTGCGCTCCTCGTCCAGATGCAAAAGGTCGCCCAGACGCAGGGTCTTTTTGCGGTACTTGTCGCTGTAAGCGTAAGCAATGCCGCGCCGGGTAGAACCGAACGCGCCGCCCTTTTTGGCAAGGCGGTCCTCTTCCAGCCCATCCTGTACCTTGTGCCACGGCATGGAGATGGTAGCCTTATCGGAGAGCTTCAGGTTCTCCGGCTCCACCTTTACGCCGCGCGCCTCGATGGCCTCCATCTCCCCGGCCAGATGCTCGAGGTCGATCACCATACCGGTGCCCAGCACACAGGTCACCTCCGGGTGCAGGATGCCGGAGGGTAGCAGGTTCAGGATGAACTTGCCCTTCTCGGTCACAACGGTATGACCGGCATTGTTGCCGCCCTGATAGCGCGCAACGATATCGGCATTTTCGGCCAGCAGGTCGATGACGCGGCCCTTGCCCTCATCGCCCCAGTTGATTCCAGTAACAGCGGTCAGCATAAACTTCATTTACCTTCTTTTCATTCTTGTTTCCTGTTCGCGGTGTCTATTATACGAGCGTGCAGAGAATATGTAAAAAGTATCCTGTGTATAGCAGCAATATGTTTTTTACATTGCAGAGGCTGCTGCCCGCATCCGGCACAGCCAAGCCGTAAAAAGCGCTTGCAATTCCGGCGCGCCGTGCTATGATACAAGAAGAGCATAAAGCCGCTTCTGCCGCTGGCCGCGCCGGAAGCCCGACAGGAAAGAGGGGCCGCACTCATGTATGTGGACTGGGAATACTACAAAATCTTTTACTATGTGGCAAAGTATCAGAACTTTACCCGCGCGGCGCGGGTGCTGGGCAATAATCAGCCCAACATCACCCACGCCATGAACCGGCTGGAAAGCCAGCTGAACTGCGTGCTGTTCATCCGCTCCAACCGGGGCGTCACCTTAACGCCGGAGGGGGAGCTGCTGTACTCCCGCATTGCATCTGCGGCGGTGCAGATCCAAGATGCAGAAGAAGAGCTGAGCGCCAGCGCCACGCTGGAGCACGGTGCCATCAGCATCAGCGCCACCGAGACCGCTTTGAACATCTACCTGTCCGAAAAGCTGCGCGCCTTCCATACCGAGTACCCGGGCATCCGGCTGCGCATCTCCAACCACTCCACCCCGCAGGCGGTGCAGGCAGTGCGCAACGGCGAGGTGGATTTTGCCATCATAACCACCCCCGCAGAGGTAGAAAACGGGCTGAAAATGGTGGAGCTGATGCCCTTTTACGAAGTTCTTGTGGGCGGCAGGACCTTTACGGCGCTGGCCAGCCAGACTTTGAGCCTGAAAGAGCTGGCCAGTTATCCCCTGATCTGTCTGAACGAAGAGAGCATGACCCGCAGCTTTTACCGGCAGTTCTTTCTGGAGCACGACGCGGTGCTGAAACCGGACACCGAAGCCGCCACCACCGACCAGATGCTCACGCTGGTCAAAAGCGAGCTGGGACTGGCCTTTATGCCGGAGCCTATGGCAGCGCCCCTGCTGGCAAGCGGGGAGCTGGTGCAGCTGCACTTGCAGGAGATCATCCCCTCCCGCTCCATCTGCCTTGTCTACGACCATCACCGCCCGCTGAACACTGCCGCCCGCAAGTTCCAGCAGCTGCTGACCAAAGCCGGTGCACGGGGTGCAGCGCACAAATAATACCAATACAGCAAGGGGCTGCTGCACCAATGATGTGCAGCAGCCCCTTTTCTCTTATTTTTTTACGCTCTGCTTCAGCTCCCGCTGTTCTTCCTGCAGTTCCTGCTTCAGGGTGCGGTCGATCTCCCGCGTCTCCTGCCGGATGGCGGTCAGATCCTTTTCGATGACCGGGTTTTCCTCCAGTTCCTCCCGGATGAACATCAGCGCAAAGCTGACCAGCAAAAAGCAGCAGGAGATCCAGATGGCTCTGCCGCCCAGCTGCGCCGCGCTTTTACTGCCCAGCCCAGCCCCCAGCGCGAACAGCAGAATGATGCCAAAGTACCGCACCATCCTGTCCTTTGCGCGGGGCTCGTGGGTCTTGCGCCAGATGCAGAAGGCCTCCACGCCGCTGCGCAGGTCGCCGATGCACATGGTACTGGCAAAGGCGTAGCCGTTCACCTTGCGGAAAGCCTGTACCTGCATGGCGCAGGAGAAGGAAACAATGGCGTTGGCCAGCAGGTTCTGCGATTGCGGCAGAAAGCCCACCGCGAACAGCAGCAGCACCTCGCCCAGCACCACCAGCTGCCGCCAGTGCAGCCGCTGCATCGCCTGAAAGTGCTCCCGCATTTTTTCCGCAGCCAGAACCCCCAGCGCAAAGGCGCACAACGGCACCAGATAGTGCAGCACCTTATCCCACCGGCCATCCATGATATTGGTGCTCAGCAGCACGATATTGCCGGTCTGGGCATTGGCAAACACCTTGCCCCGGAACAGATAGGTGTAGGCATCCTGCAAGCCGCCGGACAGCGAAAGGAACACCGCCGTAAGAAAGGACTCGGACATTTGCCCGTGATGCTTTGTTTTCATACTTGTACCCTCTTTTCGGGCTCTATTATAATACATTTTGCAGCAGTTTCTGATATCATTTTTACATACCGGCTATGTTTTCCGCTCCAAAAGGCACAAAAAGCGCGGGTGTCCTTCCCTATTTCAGCGCAATCTGTTAGAATAGGGATAGAAAATCTCGTACACAGGGAGGAGTTTTTAGTATGAAGATCGCAATTCCTTATGAAAACGGTCAGGTGTTCCAGCACTTCGGCCACTCTGCGCAGTTCAAGCTGTACACCGCCGAGGAGGGCCGCATTACCGGTGCCGAGGTGGTCTCCACCGACGGGCAGGGTCACGGCGCACTGGTGGGCTTTCTGGTGCGCAACGGCGTAAATGTGCTGCTGTGCGGCGGCATTGGCGGCGGGGCACAGATGGCGCTGGCACAGGCCGGCATCCGGCTGTGCGGCGGCATTACCGGCGACGCCGACAGCGCTGCGGCGGCTTATCTTGCCGGCACGCTGGTCTTTGACCCCAACGCCCGCTGCACCCACCACGACCACGAGGAGAGCCACAGCTGCGGCTCTCATGCCTGCCACGCCGACAAGGGCGGCTGCACCGGTAGCTGCCACTAAAGGCCGCTCCCCTTTCCGGGCGGGACGATTTTGAATGCCCTCCGCTTGCGCTCTGGGCATTTTCAGAGGAAAAGATATTTAAATTTCGGGGTTCTGAAAAGCCTGCGGGCTTTTCAGAACCCCTTTTTTCACGGAAAGGAGTAAGCAAAATCGGGCAGCCCGCAGGCTGCCCGATTTTGCTAAAAAATGCTATTCAGAAAAGTACTCAGACCTTCTCGATGGTGATGCTCCACTCGCTGGTCATGGCCTCGTCCGGCTCCAGCACCTCGTGCTTGCCGTCCTCGTTCACGCTGTTGGCCCAGCCGTTCCAAGGCTCCATGCAGACGAAGCTCTCGGCATCCTGCTGCCACAGCACGCCGTTTTCAAAGGTCTCGTCGGCGTCCACGGTCACCTTGTGGCCGTTGCCCTTGTCGGTCAGGGTCATGGGGAACTGCACGCCGGTCAGCAGACGGACAGAATTGTCTGCGCCCTCCTTGCGGGTAAGGGTGATCTTTTCCGGGGCGGCGGGCTGCTCGCCCTTGGCGTTATCGGAGCAGGTGGCGCACTTGATGTCGAACTCCACGTTCTCCAGCTTGGAGGCGGTAAAGTAGGGATGGTAGCCAAAGCTGAAGGGCATATCCGTGTTGCCCTCGTTGATGACGGTCAGACTGACCAGTGCCTTGTTGCCCTCCAGATTATAGTTGAGCAGCAGGGTGAAATCGAACGGGTACAGGAACTTGGTCAGCGGAGTGGACTCCAGTGCCAGCGTCACGCCGTCCGGGCCAACGCTGTCCACTTCCCATGCGCACAGGTCGGCAAAGCCGTGGGTCTCCATGGGGTAAGCCTTGCCGTCAAAGATGTGCACGCCGTTATCCGGGTTGCCGCAGCTGGGGAACAGCACCGGCACGCCAAAGCGGGGACGGTTACACTCGGAGAAATTGGGGCGGCGGGTCCAGACGAACTCCTCGCCGTCCAGCGTAAAGCTGGTGATCATACCGCCGCGCTCGGGGGTGATGGTGAGGGCGGTCTTTGCCTCGGGGTCGGTGATGACGTACTGCTCGTAGCAGGCGCCGTTCTCGGTGATGTACCGGGTGGTGATCTGATTCATAAGTAAAAGCCTCCTATTATTACCGCAGGGTCGCCCCGGCGGGTCATTCCTTGTGCTCGGTCTGCTCCGGCTGCTGTTCCAACTTCTGGAAGTAGTAATCAATGCCGTAGCGGATAAAATATTTGATCAATCGTACTGCACCATAAATGATAGCCGCATAAAGCAGCAGTGTCAACAGCAGTACCCCATTTGTGCCCAACATTCCATACACTTCCCTTCTTTTTATGCACAAAAAGGCCGCCGTACCGCTTTTTGCCGTACAGCAGCCCTTTTTCAGTTACAGAACCACGCCGTCCTTGAAGATGGAGATCTCGCGGAAGCCGTGCTTTTCCGCCTTGGTCTGCTCGCCGCTGGCCACGCGGATGACCAGATCCAGCAGATCCTTTGCAGCCTCGTCGATGGTCTTTTCACCGTCTGCGATGACACCGGTGTTGAAATCGATCCAGCCGCCCTTCTTCTCTGCCAGCGGGGTGTTGGTGGAGATCTTCAGGGTGGGAGCCGGAGCGGAGAACGGGGTGCCGCGGCCGGTGGAGAACAGGATCAGGTGTGCGCCTGCTGCCGTCATGGCGGTGGCGGAGACCAGATCGTTGCCGGGGCCGTACAGCATATTCAAGCCCTTGGTCACCACGGGGTCGCCGTAGCCGATGACGTCCATAATGGGGGCGGTGCCGCCCTTCTGTACGCAGCCGCAGCTCTTATCCTCCAGCGTGGTGATGCCGCCGGCCTTGTTGCCCGGAGAGGGATTATCGTACACCACCTCGTTGTGGCTGATGAAGTATTCCTTGAAGCCGTTGATCATGTGCTCGGCCTTGACGAACACTTCCTTATTGATGCAGCGATCCATCAGGAAGCCCTCTGCACCGAACATCTCGGGCACCTCGGTCAGCACGGTAGAGCCGCCGCGCTGACCCATCATGTCGGAGAAGCGGCCGATGGTGGGGTTGGCGGTGATGCCGGACAGGC
>OHCE01000360.1_pt1 | contig 25205 bp, 24 predicted proteins | sample 1577571 | NCBI WGS metagenome assembly OHCE01 (sample SAMEA3879505, study PRJEB24766) | human gut metagenome | biome: human-associated habitat; feature: feces | place: USA | collected 1985/1987 | reverse complement strand
AGCCGATGCACTGGACGTGAACGCCGACATTGCCGCACTGGAAGGAATGCTGAACCTTGACGGCCTGACCGGCAGCGAATTTACCCGCTGAACTACACCCCCCGCACCCGATGGCTGCATCGGTGCGGGGGTATTTTTTGTGCAAAGTGCAATTTTCCATCCCGTCTTTTTTGGGCGCTGCGCTCAAAATTCCGGGATTTGTGTGCATTTATGCCAAGCATTTCGATTCGCCCGAAAAACTTTTATTTTATTTGTTCGACAGCAGTCGATTGGGCTGCACAGGCGCTTTTTGCAACTTTTCATCGAGATGCAACAATAACACATGGTTTTTTGCGTTGCGTTTGACTATTATAGAAGCAGCTACGGCAGCTGCGAACGGCTGCATCGACTTTTCCGATCATAATAGTAGGAGGAAATTTCCATGATGAAGTCCATTTCCACCTGGAAGCAGGAGCTGACCAAGGGCGCACACGCTGCGCGTCTGGCTGCGCTGTACTGCTGCACCCCCGACGAGACCCCTGCACAGGCAGCCCGCTATGCGGCTGTTCTGGACGGGTTAGAGACCACCTTTGGCGCACACACCGAGGCCGGTCTGTATAGTGCCCCCGGCCGCACCGAGATCGGCGGCAACCACACCGACCACCAGCATGGCCGCGTGCTGGCAGGCAGTGTGAACATTGATATGATCGCTGCTGCCGCCCCCAACAGCCTGAACCAGCTGCGCGTGCAGAGCGAGGGCTACGACCTGTGCGTCATCGACCTTGATGACCTGACCGCCCGCAAGGAGGAGGAGAACACCACTGCTTCCCTGCTGCGCGGCGAGTGCGAGGCTTTCCGTCAGCGCGGCGCAAAGCTGTCCGGTCTGGACGTGTACATTTCCTCCAATGTGCCCAAGGGCAGCGGCGTTTCTTCCTCTGCCGCATTTGAGGTGCTGGTCGGTGTGATTCTGAACGACTGCTTCATGGATGAAAAAGTCTCCCCCATTGCCATTGCACAGATCGGCCAGTGGGCTGAAAATGTGTACTTTGGCAAGCCCTGTGGTCTGATGGATCAGATGGCCTCCAGCGTGGGCAACATTATCACCATCGACTTTGCCGACAAGGCAAACCCCGACGTGGAGCCGGTGCAGGTGGACTTTTCCAAGGCCGGTCTGGCGCTGTGCATTCTGGACTCCGGTGCAGACCACGCCGACCTGACCGACGAGTACGCCGCCATCCCCAACGAGTGCCGCGCTGTGGCCGCTGTGTGCGGCGGCGAGGTGCTGCGGGACGTGCCCTTTGAGACCTTCCTTGCAAATATTCCGGCCTGCCGCAAGCAGTGCGGCGACCGCGCTGTGCTGCGCGCCTTCCACTTCTACGCCGATAACGACCGTGTGCCCCAGCAGGTGGCTGCCCTGCGCGAGGGCGATTTTGATGCCTTTTTGCAGATGGTGACTGCCTCCGGCGACAGTAGCTGGGAGTATTTGCAGAACGTCATCCCTGCCGGTTACAAGGAGCATCAGGAGGTGGCTGTGACCATCGCCGCTGCCAAGCATTATCTGGGCGGCAAGGGTGCTGTGCGCGTACACGGCGGCGGTTTTGCCGGTACGGTGCAGGCCTTTGTGCCGGTGGAGATGCTGGCAGACTTTAAGGCAAACATGGAAAAGATCCTCGGCGCTGGCCGCTGCCATGTGCTGAGCATTCGTCCTGAGGGAGGTGCTGTGCTGTGATCTCTACTGCCATCCAGCAGCTCGTGAACTACGGGCTGGACACCGGGCTGATCTTGCCCGATGACGAGATCTATATCCGCAACCAACTGCTGATGACCATGCAGCTGGACGACTTTACCGCCCCGGAGAGCGAGGTGTGCTACACCGATCTGGAAAGCATCCTCAAGGCCCTTGTGGACGATGCCGTTGCCCGCGGCGTGTGCGAGGATAACTCCACCGCACGTGATCTGTTCGACACCAAGCTGATGGGCGTGCTGACCCCACGCCCCAGCATCGTGCGCGCAAACTTTGAGGAGCGGTACGAAAACGAGGGCCCGCAGGCCGCCACCGACTGGTTCTACAAGTTCAGTCAGGACACCGACTATATCCGCCGCTACCGTATCAAGCGCGACCTGAAGTGGGTCACCAAGACCGAGTACGGCGATCTGGATATCACCATCAACCTGTCCAAGCCGGAAAAAGATCCCAAGGCCATTGCCGCCGCAAAGCTTGCACCCCAGAGCGCTTACCCCAAGTGTCAGCTGTGCGTGGAGAACGAGGGTTACGCCGGCCGCATGAACCATCCCGCCCGCGAAAATCACCGCATCATCCCGCTGACCATCAACGACAGCGCGTGGAATTTGCAGTACAGTCCCTACGTTTACTACAACGAGCACTGCATCGTGTTCAATAACCAGCACACACCCATGAAGATCGAGCGGGCAACCTTCCGCAAGCTGCTGGATTTTGTGGGTCTGTTCCCCCACTATTTTGTGGGCAGCAACGCCGACCTGCCTATCGTGGGCGGCAGCATCCTGAGCCATGACCATTTCCAGGGCGGTCATTACGAGTTTGCCATGGCCAAAGCTCCCATTGAAAAGACTTGGGTGTTCCCCGGCTTTGAGGACGTGGAGGCCGGCATCGTGCACTGGCCCATGAGCTGCATCCGTCTGACCTGTGCAGATGACACACGCCTTGTGGAGCTGGCCGATAAGCTGCTGGCTGCTTGGCGCGGCTACACCGATGAAAGCTGCTTTATCTTTGCCGAGACCGACGGTGAGCCCCACAACACCATTACCCCCATCGCCCGGATGCGGGACGGCAAGTATCAGCTGGATCTGGTGCTGCGCAATAACATCACCACCCCGGAGCATCCGCTGGGCGTGTACCATCCCCATGCTAAACTGCACCACATCAAAAAGGAGAACATCGGTCTCATCGAGGTGATGGGTCTGGCCGTTCTGCCCAGCCGCCTGAAGCAGGAGCTGTTCGACCTTGCTGATGTGCTGGTGGCGCACCTGCCCACCGCAGAGTACCCCGAAGCCCTGCAAAAGCATGCTGCGTGGGCAGAGGAAATCCTTGCAAAGCACCCGGAGCTGAACGCCGACAATGTGCACCTGATCTTGCAGGACGAGGTAGGCCATGTGTTCGCACAGGTGCTGGCCGATGCTGGTGTGTACAAGCTGGACGAAGCAGGCCGCGCCGGTTTTGTCCGCTTCCTTGAAAGCGTATAAGGAGTTCCATCCATATGTTACTTCCACACCTGAAAATCACTCCTGACCGCTTATTTGGCACATATACTTTTGACCAAAAAGCAAAAATCGTAAAAGGCTTTTTGTTTGACAAAAAAGGCCACTGTCAGTTAGACACCGAGGTTCTTGGCTTAGATGGGCAAAAAACGCGCGGTTGGAAATCAGGAAATGTTTTACGACATTTAGGGCTGACAAGAGAATTCAAAAATATTTTTGAAGGGTATTCTATCGCACAAGCAATTGATGTATTGAATTCTTCTTCAGATGATTTTTCGACTATTATAACCCTACTGCAATCTTTCACATAAGCCAGATAGAGCTGCTACATTCAAAAAATGTGTAGCAGCTCTATTTTACATTACAGGAGATTCAAATGAATTATACTTTGGAAGTATGCGTAGACAGCACCGCCAGCGCACTGGCGGCAAAACGCGGCGGCGCTGACCGGCTGGAGCTGTGCGCCGACCTGATTATCGGCGGCACCACTCCTTCCCCTGCCCTGCTGCGTCAGGTCAAGGCTGAGACCGGCCTGCCGGTGCGGGCGCTGCTCCGTCCCCGCTTTGGCGATTTCTGCTACGACCGTTACGAGCTTGCACAGATGGCCGAGTGCGCCGCCGAGCTGGTAGCCGCCGGTGCCGACGGCATCGTGACCGGTGTGCTGACCCCGGCGGGCGCACTGGACACCGATGCTCTGTGCCCTATCTACGCCGCCGCCCGGCAGGCGGCAGAAAAAGCACACCGCACCGTGGACTGCACCCTGCACCGTGCTTTTGATGTCTGCTGCGACCCCTTTGCCGCACTGGAAGCCGCAAAGCAGCTAGGGCTTGCTACCATTCTGACCAGCGGACAGGCAGCAAGTGCCCCACAGGGCGCTGCCCTGCTGCGGCAGCTGGTGGAAGCTGCCGGGCAGGAGGTGGAGATTCTGGTCGGTGCAGGCGTATCAGCTGCCAACATCCCCGCCCTTGCCGCCCAGACTGGTGCCCGGGCGTTCCACCTTTCCGGCAAGCAGGTGCTGGACAGCCGCATGACCTTCCGGCGGGAAGGCGTGCCCATGGGGCTGCCGGGCTTTTCGGAGTTTGAGATCTGGCAGACCAGTGAAGCAAATATCCGCGCCGCCCGCACCGCACTGGATGCGCTGTAACTGCAAAAAACATCGTTCTTCCCGCAGTGCCTGTTTCCGCAGGAAACAGGCACTGCATCCTGCTGTTTTCCGTTACACCCCTCCCGTGAAAATGCAAAATCGGGCAGCCCGCAGGCTGCCCGATTTTGTTCTAATAAAGTTTTTCCCACTTCAGTGCAGGGCGGCAAACCGGGCTGCGCCGCGGGTGCACAGCCAGCGGTGCAGCAGCAAGTCCAGCCCCAGCAGCGCGGCCAGACAAGCACCTTGCGCGGCCAGCGGCGGCACAGCGTAGTCCAGTAAGGTCAGGGGCAAAAACAGCACCCCGCCCGCCAGCAGCCACCCGCCGAACATCGCCAGCATACTGGCGGCGCTCCGCTTGACCACGGCGGCCTCACTTACCCAGTGGAGGTTTGGCAGGCACAGCCCCAAAGCAAGCCCAAGCTGCGCCGTCAGCCACACAAAGGCTGCCAGCACGGCAAGCACCAGCAGCCCCTGCCCTGCCGGAATGCACAGCACCGCCATGGCGCACCCGGCGCAAAACCACGCCCCCGGCAGCGTGAGCAGCAATTGCAGCTCCACCTTTACCCGCAGAACCTGCTGCGGGGCAACCGGCAGGCTTTGCAGCAGCCAGAGGGTGCCCCCCTCCAGCGACACCGACGGCGCTGTGATAAAGTTCATGGCGGCTATGGCGCACACCATCCCGCACACCAGCATAGGCAGGCTCTCCGGCGGGTAAGCTGCGGTAAAGGCGCGCAGAGCAGCAGCCTTCCACAGCACTGCCACGCCCAGCACCGGCAGCAGCAGACTGCTCAGTGCACAGTTGAGCAGCCACATGGGGCAAGCGCCCAGATGCAGCAGTTCCCGCCGCAGCATTGCCCGGCGCGGGGACTGCTTTTTTTGCGCCTTTGCGCGGTATTCCGCTTTAGCTCTGCCCGGCTCAAAGGTCAACAGCCGCAGATAGGGCTTTGCCAGCGCCTTACCGCAAAACACCATACAGGCCGCAGCCAGCGCTAGAAATAGCAGCAGTGCCGGGACGTTGCCCACTGCCGCCAGACCCAGCAGACGCAGCGGCGCGGCGGCACGACCAGCTGCTGCGCCCGCCTGTACGGCATCCACCGCAAGGGCATCCACTGCGTTGCTCACCCAGCAGAACACTGCATAGTAGACCGCCAGAAACAGCAACGTGCCCACCACGGTGACAAGGCTTTTATGCTGGGCGCGGCGGTTGAGCAGTGCCACCGCCCAGCCCAGCAGAACGGCCAGCACCATGGAAATTCCCGCCAGCGCCAGTGCCACCGGCAGCGCCGCCAGCAGGGCACCGCCGGGGCGGGGTGCCGCCAGCGCATAGCAGACCACCGAGGGCACCCACGCCAGCAGCAGATAAATCAGCCCGGTCAGGTACACCCCGCCGCAGCGCACCGCAAAAATAGCGCCCGGCGGGATGGGCAGCGCCAGCAGCTGCTGGTTATCCCGGCAGCGGAACAAATGCCCGTAGCTGGTAAAGGCACTAGCCAGCACACTGACCGTCAGCGCCGAAAGCTCCATTAGCACAAAATAGAGCCAGTCCAGCCCCTGCGGCACCAGCGTCACTGCCAGCGGCAGCGCCATAGAGCCAAAGCTGAGCATGACCAGCAGCATCAGCACCGCAAACAGCAATGCATACCCGAATGCTCCTGCCCGGGAGCGCCGCTTGCCAGTTTTGCTGCTGCGCACAAAGGCCGCGCCCAGTTCCAGAAGCTGTTTTTTGAGCAATGCACGGATCATAGCGCTTCCCCCGTATCCTCCAGTTCCAGAAAGACCTCTTCCAGCGTGTCGTCACCACGTACCTGCTCCATGGCACCCTCGCGCACCAGCTGACCTTTACGCAGAATAGCTACCCTGTCGCAAAGCTTTTCGGCCACCTCCAGCACATGGGTGGAGAAAAAGATCGCCCCGCCTTGCGCACAAAAGGCCTTCATCTGGGTCTTGAGTTGATGGGAAGCCAGCGGATCCAGCCCGACAAAGGGCTCGTCCATTAAAATCAGCTTCGGCTCGTGCAGCAGCGCCGCAATAATGGCAAGCTTCTGCTTCATGCCGTGGGAGTATGCCCCGATGGACTGCGCCAAATCCTGCGTCAGGCCAAAGGCATCGCCGTACTGCCGGATGCGCTGCGTCCGCTGTGCGGCGCTTACGCCAAAGATATCCGCAATAAAATCAAGGTACTGGATACCGGTCATATACTCGTACAGCTGCGGGTCATCCGGCAGATAGGCCAAGCGGCGCTTGCATTCCAGCGGGTTCTCCCGCACGGAAATGCCGTCCACATAAATTTCTCCGGCATCAAATTGCTGGATACCGCAGCAGCATTTTAAGGTAGTGGTCTTGCCCGCGCCGTTGTGCCCGATAAAGGCACACAACTCCCCCGGGCGGATGTGCAGGCAAAGGTCCTGCACGGCGGGCTTGCCGCCGTAGGTTTTGGTCAGATGCTCGATCTTTAACATGGGCTGCCTCCTTGCTTTCAGTTTCGAGCCAAGTATACACCTTCCGGCAGGGGGAAGGTCAAGCATTTCTCCGTTTTTTCTTGCGTTTTGTATAGGGCTGTGCTATACTTTTTGACGAACTGAACAGAAAACAGCAGGTGCGTTCCGTCACTTTGCCCCACCGGGCGGCGGCAGGGACGTTAAAAGGGAAGCGGGTGTCAATCCCGCACGATCTCGTCACTGTGATAAGGGAGTCCACTGTCAGGGTGCTTTTGCACCGGTCACTGAGCCATCCGGCTTGGGAAGGCGGCAGCGGGCGTTGAGCTTTCAGTCAGGAAACCTGCCCGCTGTTGGTACCGGGGCTTTGCCGCCCCAGATCACGAGGAATTGGTTGTACCAAAAAGCCTGTAGGAAACGGGGTCTTTTTGCTTTGCCATTTCGCAAGCAAAAGACCCCGTTTTTTTACAGGTTCTCTTTCCTGTACCCTTCTGTTCGGTGCCGTATTTCACCCACATCAGGAAAGGAAAACAAGATGAAAAAACGCAACATCCGCAAAACGGCGGCCGCTCTGACCGCTCTGGCTCTGTGCGCCGGTGTACTGACCGGCTGCGGCGGGGCTGCATCCAGCACTGCTTCCTCTGTTGCTGCCAGCTCTGCCGCCAGCAGCGAAGCTTCCGGCGCAGACGCTGACGCACTGGCCGCACAGAACGTGGCAGACCTGATCGACGCCATCTATGTGCAGCAGCGCACCGATGATACCGATGCCCAGTGCGAGGCCGCAAAGGCCGCTTGGGACGCTTTGACCGATGCCCAGAAGGAGCTGGTGGAGGGCGAAAATGCCGACCCCGACTACTTTGGCCGCGACACCGGCGATGCCTCTAAGGACGATGCCCGCAACGCCGATGAGATCGGCGAAAACGAGCTGCTGGTCGTGTCCTTCGGCACCTCCTTCAACGACAGCCGCGCTGCCGACATCAAGGGCATTGAGGACGCTTTGCAGGCCGCATATCCCGACTGGAGCGTGCGCCGTGCCTTTACCGCACAGATCATCATCAACCATGTGCAGGCACGCGATGGCGAGAAGATCGACAATATGCAGCAGGCGCTGGACCGCGCTGTGGCAAACGGCGTGAAGAACCTGATCGTGCAGCCCACCCATCTGATGCACGGTGCAGAGTACGACGAGATGAACGAGATGCTGGACCAGTACCGCGACAAGTTTGAGATCGTTGCTGTGGCCGAGCCCCTGCTGGGCGAGGTCGGCGCGGATGCTTCCGTCATCAACACAGATAAGGAAGCTGTTGCCAAGGCTGTTACCGCTGCCGCTGTGAAGGAAGCCGGTTACGACAGCGCCGCTGCTGCCGCCGCCGATAAGACCGCTTTCGTCTTTATGGGTCACGGCACCTCTCACACCGCCAAGGTGAGTTACAGCCAGATGCAGACCACCATGCAGACGCTGGGCTACGACAACGTGTTCATCGGCACGGTGGAGGGCGAGCCTGAGGACACCTCCTGCGAGGCTGTCATCGAGGCTGTGAAGGCTGCCGGTTACACCAAGGTCATCCTGCGCCCGCTGATGGTGGTGGCAGGCGACCACGCCAACAACGATATGGCCGGTGAGGATGCCGACAGCTGGCTGAGCCAGTTTACCGCCGCAGGCTGCTTTGAGAGTGTGGACTGCCAGATCTCGGGTCTGGGCCGCATTGCGGATGTCCAGCAGCTGTACATTGCACATACCAAGGCCGCTATGGATCTTCTGAACGGCTAATGGATTCAGAAGCCCTCTCCGGCGCTGCCAAGCATACGGAGAGGGCTTCTTTTATGGGCGTATTCCCCGCACGAGGAGAACGTGCCCCCTGCCCCGGCAGCTTAGACGCCGGGCAAAAATTTAGGATACTGAGGTATTTATTTTATGCGTTGCAAACAGTTTATCATCGTTTCTCTGGCCGGTGTGGTGCTGGCTGCTTCTCTGGCAAGCTGCGGCGGGGCTGTCCCCGCCTCCTCTGCTGCAGCAAGCTCTGTTGCTTCTTCCGTGGTGGCTTCCTCTGCCGCTGCTGAGACTGCCCTGCCGGACGGCGTATATACCGCTGATTTCGAGACCGACAGCAGTATGTTCCACCCCAATGAAGCCTGCAACGGCAAGGGCACCCTGACCGTGGAAAACGGCGTGATGACCTTCCACGTCAGTCTGGCTTCCAAAAAGATCGTGAACCTCTACCCCGGCCTTGCCGCCGATGCCGAGGCCAACAAGACCGCATGGCTCATCCCCACCGTGGACACCGTTACCTACGCAGACGGCACCACTGAGGAAGTGTACGGCTACGACATCCCGGTAGAAGCACTGGATACCGACTTCCAGCTGGCATTGCTGGGCACCAAGGGCAAGTGGTACGACCATATCGTGAGCGTGCGCAACGCCGAGCCCAAGACCGAGCAGGCCGCCGAGACCCCCGCAGACGGTGCATACACCGCTGCCGTGGTGCTGGAGGGCGGCTCCGGCCGCGCCACCGTGGACAGCCCCGCTGCCCTGACCGTGGCCGAGGGCAAGATGACTGCCACCATCGTGTGGAGCAGCCCCAACTACGACTACATGATCGTGGACGGCGAGAAGTATCTGCCCACCAATACCGAGGGCAACTCCACCTTTGAGATCCCGGTAGCTGCTCTGGGCACCCCGCTGACTGTTACCGCCGACACTGTTGCCATGAGCAAGCCCCACGAGATCGAATACACCCTGACCTTTACCTTGGAGTAACCTTCCATGAAGCTGACCCGCGCTCAATTTTTAAAGGCTCTGCCCGCCGCCGCGCTGGTGCTTGCAGGCTGCACGGCCGCGCCCACTGCACCCGCCGATACGGACGAGCTGGTTTTTGACCACGCCTACCCGCTGGACTACGCCACCCAGTTTACCGCCGACTGCTATGCAGACGGCTCTACCCTGCTGACCATCCCGGACGCACAGGCAAAGTTCCTTATCCGGCCGGAGGGCGCTGCCACTCTGCGCACCGTGCCTGCCGGGGTGACCGTTTTGCAGCAGCCGGTGCAGAACATCTATCTGGTGTCCACCTCTGCCATGGACTTATTTCTCCATCTGGACGCGCTGGACAGCATTGCCCTTTCCGGCACCCGCGCCGAGGGCTGGTATCTGGATGAGGCAAAGCAGGCTATGCAGGCCGGGCGCATCGCCTACGCAGGCAAGTACAGCGCCCCGGACTACGAGCGCATCCTGACCGCAGAATGCGGCCTTGCGGTGGAAAACACCATGATCTACCACACCCCGGAGGTGAAGGAGCAGCTGGAACGGTTCGGCATCCCTGTGCTAGTGGAGCGCTCCAGCTACGAGAGCAGCCCGCTGGCACGGATGGAATGGATCAAACTGTACGGTATCTTGCTGGGCAAAGAAGCTCTTGCCGAGGAGGTGTTCGCCCGGCAGGCGCAACGCATTGCGCCGCTGCTGGAACAGCCCTCCACCGGCAAACGCTGCGCGTTTTTCTCCATTACTTCCAGCGGCCTTGCCACTGTGCGCAAAAGCGGAGACTATGTGGCGCAGATGATCGGCATGGCCGGGGGCGAATACGTTTTTGCAGACCTTGCCGACAGCGGCAACAGTCTTTCCACCATGAATATCCCACTGGAGGATCTTTACGCTGGGGTCAAGGATGCCGATGTGCTTATTTATAACGGCACCATCGAGGGCAGCATCTCCACAAAAGAAGAACTGCTTGCCCGCTGCGCGTTGCTGGCAGAATGCAAGGCGGTGCAAAGCGGGAACATCTGGTGCACGACGCCCAGCTTTTTCCAGCAGAGCATGGCACTGGCAGATTTTATGCTGGACCTCCACGCTGTTTTTACCGGGGAGACTGCCGACCCCGACACCCTGCATTTTTTGACCAAGATCACCTGAGGAGCCGCTTATGACCAGCCGCAAACGCCTTGTTTTTTCCTATTGCTGCCTTGCCCTGCTGCTGGCGGTGCTGTTTGCCGTGAGCCTGTTCTGGGGCAGCGTTGCGCTTACACCGCAGGCCGTGCTTGCCGCTTTGACCGGGCGCGGGCAGGACGCGCTGAGCGTGGGCATCATCACCCAACTGCGCCTGCCCCGCGCGGTGATGGCCGCGTTGCTGGGCGCTGCGCTCTCAGCGGCGGGCTACCTGTTGCAGACTTTTTTCGCCAACCCCATTGCCGGCCCCTTTGTGATGGGCATTTCCAGCGGGGCTAAGCTGGCGGTGGCGCTGGTGATGGTGCTGTTTTTGAACTACGGCCTACTGACAAGCTCTGCTGTGCTCATTCTGGCGGCCTTTGCGGGCGCTATGGCGGCCATGGCCTTTGTGCTGGCCGCTGCCCGCCGGGTGCAGCGCATGAGCATCCTTGTAATCTGCGGCGTGATGATCGGTTACATCTGCTCTGCCATCACCGAGTTTGTGGTGGCTTTTGCGCAGGACAGCAGCATCGTCAACCTGCACAACTGGTCGCAGGGCAGCTTTTCCGGCATGACGTGGGGCAACGTGCGCACGGCAGCGCTGGTGGTGCTGCCCGCGCTGGCGGCGGCCTTCTGCCTTGCAAAGCCCATGGCCGCTTACCAGATGGGCGAAGCCTACGCCCGCAGTGTGGGCGTGGATGTGCGGCGGTTTTCCCGGCTGCTAGTGCTGCTTTCCAGCCTGCTGGCCGCCTGCGTTACCGCCTTTGCCGGGCCTATCTCCTTTGTGGGCATCGCGGTACCGCACCTTGTCAAGCAGCTGCTGGGCAGTGCCCGCCCGCTGTATGTGCTGCCGGGGTGCTGCTTGGGCGGGGCAGCGTTCTGCCTGCTGTGTGATTTGATTGCCCGCAGCCTGTTTGCGCCCATGGAGCTTTCCATCAGCGCGGTCACCGCTGTATTCGGCGCGCCGGTGGTCATTGGGCTGCTGCTGCGCCGCAACCGGGAGGATGTGCGATGAAGTACTCTGTTGAAACCAACGCCCTTGCCATCGGCTACGGCACGGCTGCCCTTGCGCGGGATATCGCGCTGGGCGCTGCCAAAGGGCAGGTGCTGGCGCTCATTGGCCCGAACGGCGCGGGCAAATCCACCCTGCTCAAAACATTGGCGGGGCAGCTGGCCCCTTTGGGCGGCGCGGTGCTGCTGGACGGGCAGGAGCTGGCACGCATCCCCGGCAACGCCCGGGCGCAAAAGCTGGCGCTGATGTTGCCCCACACCCGCCGCACCGAGCTGACCACCTGCTTTGAGTTTGCGGCGGCAGGACGCATCCCCTACACCGGGCGGCTGGGCATCCTTTCCGCCGTGGACAAAAAGCAGATACAGAATGCGCTGGAGCTGGTGGGCGCGGCGCATCTGGCCAACCGGGACTTCAACTGCGTCAGTGACGGGCAGCGGCAGCGCATTTTGCTGGCGCGGGCAGTCTGTCAGCAGCCGCAGGTGCTTCTGCTGGACGAGCCCACCTCTTTTCTGGATATCAAGGGCAAGATCGAACTACTGACCATTTTGCAAAAGCTGGCGCATGAGCAGCAGCTTGCGGTCATCGTGACCCTGCACGAGCTGGACATGGCGCAGAAGATCGCGGACGCGGTGGTCTGCGTTTCGCCGCACGGCGTTTCTGCGCCCATGTCCCCGGCACAGGCCTTTGCCCGGGAAAATATCAAAGCGCTCTACGGCCTGACGGAAGTACAGTACAGCGCTGTTTTTGACCCGCCAAAGCCGGTAAAACCCCAATTTGAGCACTATGTGCGCAGCGGGCAAAAGCTGCTGCGCTGCGGGTACACCACCGGCACCTGTGCGGCGCTGGCCGCTGCCGGGGCCGCTCGTCTGCTGCTGACCGGCACAGCACCGGAAACCGTCGCCCTGCGCACGCCGAAGGGCATCGTGGTGGAGGTGGCTCCCCTGTTCTGCCGCACCGTTGCCGAGGGTGCGGAATGCGCCATTGAAAAGGACGGCGGCGACGATGTGGACGTGACCACCGGTCTGCCGGTGACCGCCACGGTGACGCTGCTGCCCGGCACGCCCGAGGTATGTATTACCGGCGGCGCGGGAGTGGGCAAGGTGACAAAGCCCGGGCTGGACCAGCCGGTCGGGCAGGCCGCCATCAACCATGTGCCCCGGCAGATGATCACCGAGGCGCTGCGCCGGGAGGCGGAAGCCGCCTGTTATCCCGGCGGCTTTGCCGTGACCATCTCCATCCCCGGCGGCGAGGAGGTAGCCCGGCGCACCTTCAACCCGCATATCGGGGTGGAGGGCGGGCTGTCGGTACTGGGCACCAGCGGCATTGTAGAACCCATGAGCCAGCAGGCCATTCTGGACACCATCCAGCTGGAGATGAATCAGGCGACGCTGCGGGCAAACGACCACCGGCGGCTCATCCTTGCCCCGGGCAATTACGGGCTGGACTATCTGCACGAAACGTATCCGCAGTTTGCTGATATCCCGGTGGTCAAAACGTCCAACTTTATCGGAGATACGCTGGATATGGCAGCAGCGGCGCACTTTGAACAGGTGCTGCTGGTGGGACACATCGGCAAGCTGTGCAAGCTGGCGGGCGGCATTATGAACACCCACTCCCACACGGCAGACTGCCGCACGGAGCTGTTCTGCACCCACGCCGCCCTGTGCGGTGCTGACCGGGAGGTGTGCACTGCGCTGTACAATGCAGCCACCACGGATGCCTGTCTGGAGATTCTGGATACAGCCGGGCTGCGGAAACCGGTGCTGCAAAGCCTGCTTGCCGCCATCCAGCTGCATCTTGACCGCCGCGCGGGCGGAGCGTTCCGGGTGGGTGCGGTGTTGTTTTCAAATCAGCACGGCCCGCTGGGACAGACCGAAACTGCCGCCCGACTGTTAGACGAATGGAAGGAGTAATGCACATGGTACATTTTGTGGGCGCAGGCCCCGGCGCGCCGGATCTGATCACCCAGCGCGGCGCAGCATTTTTACAGGCCGCAGACTGCATTATTTATGCGGGCAGTCTGGTCAATCCGGCGCTGCTGGGGCTGGCAAAGCCGGGCTGTGCCATCTATAACAGCGCCGAAATGACGCTGGAGCAGGTGCTGGACGTGATGCGCCGGATGGAAGCTGCCGGCAAAACCACCGTGCGGTTACACACCGGCGACCCCTGCCTGTACGGTGCCATCCGGGAGCAGATGGACGCGCTGGACGCAGACGGAGTTTGTTACGATGATACCCCCGGTGTTTCCAGCTTTTGCGGCGCTGCCGCCGCGCTGAACGCCGAGTATACTTTACCCACGGTCAGCCAGACGGTCATCATCACCCGCATGGAGGGGCGCACCCCGGTACCGGAGCGGGAAAGGCTGGCAAGCCTTGCCGCCCATGGCGCGACCATGGTGATCTTCCTGTCCATCGGGCTGATTGACAAGGTGCAGACGGCGCTTTTGCAGGGCGCGTATACACCGGACACCCCCGCCGCCGTGGTGTACAAGGCCAGCTGGCCGGAAGAAAAAATCGTGCGGTGCACAGTTGGTTCTTTGGCTGAGAGCACCCGTGCAGCGGGCATTACCAAGACGGCACTTATCGTAGTGGGAGATTTTCTCGGCACGCAGTACGAGCGCAGCAAGCTGTACGACCCCGCCTTTACCACCGAATTCCGCAAAGGAGAACCGGTATGACCCGCGCTTACCTTGCCTTTACGGAAACTGGCCTTGCGCTTGCAAAGCGTCTTTCCGCCGCCTTGCCAGGCAGCGTTGCCCGGTGCGGGCAGGATGGTGTTTCTCTTGCAGAATGGACAAGCGCGCAGTTTGTGCAGTCGGATGCGCTGATATTTGTAGGCGCAGCGGGCATTGCGGTGCGGGCCATCGCGCCCCACTGCAAGAGCAAGACTACCGACCCGGCTGTGGTAGTGGTGGACGAATGCGGGCGGTTTGCCGTACCCATTCTGTCCGGACATCTGGGCGGTGCGAATGATCTGGCGCGGGCCATTGCCGCTGTATGCGGTGCGGTGCCGGTGATCACCACCGCCACCGATGCCCACGGCATTTTTGCGGTGGACGAGTGGGCAAAGCACCAGAACTGCATGGTGCTGGAGCCGGAGCGCATCAAGCTGGTCAGCGGCAAATTACTGGCCGGGCAGCCGGTATATTACCGGACTGATTTCCCGGTAACAGGCACCGTGCCCGCAGGGTTATTCCCCGCTGATACCCCGGAAAAAGCCGACTTTGCACTCACCCTTTGCCCCACCGGGCAGGCACTGCATCTTGTGCCGCGCATCGGAGTGCTGGGCATCGGCTGCAAGCGGGGCACAAGCGCTGAAACGCTGGAAGCTGCTTTTTCCGCTTTTTGCGCCCGGTACGACTTTGCTGCGCAGGCAGTTACCGCCGCCGCAAGCATCGACCTGAAGCAGAATGAACCGGGCTTGCTGGCCTTCTGTCAGGCGCGTGGCTGGCCGGTGCGGTTTTACTCTGCCGCACAGCTGCGCAGCTTGCCCGGGCAGTTCACTCCCTCCCCTTTTGTACAACGCGTGACCGGAGTGGATAATGTTTGTGAGCGGGCGGCTGTGCTGGACGCAGACGGCAGCCTGTTTTACCCGAAATTTGCCTGCAGCGGCGTGACCCTTGCGCTGGCGTGCAGGCCCTTTGCCCCGGACTGGAGGTGGCAGAATGCTTGACGTGATGGAAATTGACATTGACCGTCCCGAGAAGGTGGTTTATGTCGTGGGACTTGGCCCCGGCGAACCTTTTTATATGACCCAGCAGGCCGCGAATACGCTGGAAAGTGTTGACGCCATCTGCGGGTATAAGGTCTATCTTGACCTCATCCGCGATGAATTCCCCTGCGAGGAATACTATGCCACCGGCATGACGCAGGAGCTTGACCGCTGCCGCTGGGCACTGGAAAAAGCACGCACCGGCAAGCGGGTGGCGCTGGTCTGCTCCGGCGATGCCGGGGTGTACGGCATGGCAAGTCCCCTGCTGGAACTTGCCCCGGACTACCCGGACGTTGCCGTGGACATCGTGCCCGGACTAACCGCTGCCCTCAGCGGCGGGGCAGTGCTGGGTGCACCGCTGGCGCACGATTTTTGCGTCATTTCCCTTTCCGACCGGCTGACCCCGTGGGAGGTCATCGAGAAGCGGCTGGCTTGCGCCGCTATGGGAGATTTCTGCGTTGCACTGTACAATCCCTCCTCCAAGGGCAGACCGGATTATCTGGCAAAGGCGGTGCGCATCCTGCTGGAAAGTGGCAAAAGCGCCGATACCGTCTGCGGCATTGTGCGCAATATCGGCCGGGAGGGTCAGACCGCCCGCATTCTGACCCTTGCCCAGCTGGAAAGCACCACGGTGGATATGTTTACCACCGTGTACATCGGCAACGCTGCCACAAAGCAGCTTGGCGGTAAAATGGTCACCCCGCGGGGGTACCGCAGATGAAGGCAGTGGTTTTCAGCGGCACTACCGAGGGGCGGGTGTTCTCCCGGCAGCTGGCGGCGCTGGGAGCGGAGGTTCTGGTCAGTGTTGCCACCCCGCTGGGTGCAGAGGAACAGGGCAAAGCAGACGGCATCACCGTGCAGTGCGGGCGGCTGACCCCCGAGGAAATGACCACCCTTTTGCAGGGCGCTGCCCTGTGCATAGACGCCACCCACCCCTACGCGGTGGACGCCACAAAAAACATCCGGACGGCGTGTGCCGCTGCTGGGGTGGAGTACCACCGGCTGCTGCGGGAAGAAAGCCCCTTGCCTGCCGGGAGCATGGTGTTTGCCACCGCCGCCCACGCGGCTGCATTTCTGGCCGGGTGCAGCGACAATGTGCTGCTGGCTACCGGCGCGAAAGAGCTTGCCGCCTTTGCGGCGCTCAGCCCGGAGCGGCTGTTCCCCCGGGTGCTGCCCACGCGGGAGGGCATTGCCGCCTGCGAGGCCGCCGGTATCCCACATAAGAACATCATTGCCATGCAGGGGCCATTCAGCTATGCGCTGAACTGCGCCCTGATAAAACAATTCTCCATCCGGTATCTGGTCACCAAGGACGGCGGTGCTGTGGGCGGCTTTGCCGAAAAAGCACAGGCCGCGCAGGATACCGGTGCACAGCTGATCGTGGTGCGCCGCCCGGCTGAAAACGGACAAACTGCTGCACAAATTCTGGCACGCTGCAAGGAGGTTCTGGTATGATCTCTCTGATCGGAATGGGCTCCGGCTGCCCGGAAAGCCTGACCGCGCAAGGGCTGGTTGCACTGCAAGGCGCAGGGCTCATCCTTGGGGCAAAGCGCCTGTTGGAGCATTTACCGGCGGGGTGCACTGCTGACCGCAAGGCCGTGTATAAGCCGGAGGATATCCTTGCGTGTTTGGCTGCGCAGCCGGATACGGACACCGCTGTTTTGTATAGCGGCGACACCGGGTTTTACTCCGGTGCGGCAAAGCTGCTGCCCCTGCTGCGGGCCATGGGATACTCTGTCCGGGTGCTGCCCGGGCTTTCCAGCGTGCAGCTTTTAGCCGCCGCTGTGGGACGCCCCTGGCAGGACTGGAAGCTGGTGTCTGCCCATGGCCGCGCCTGCGACCCGGTAGCCGAGGTTTTGGCGCATCCACAGGTGTTTTTCCTCACTGGCGGCGGGGACACCCCTGCCACCCTTTGCGCCAAGCTGACCGCTGCCGGGCTGGGCGCTGCCCACGCCCTTGTGGGCGAAAACCTAGGCACTCCGGCGGAAGCCATCCGCTTTGGCCTTGCCCGGGAGCTGGCAGCGCAGAGCTTTGCACCGCTGAGCGTATTGCTTATCGAGCGGGAAGCCCTGCCGCCCCGCCGCACGCCCGGCCTGCCGGACGATGCTTTTATCCGGGGTGCTGTGCCCATGACCAAACAGGAGGTGCGCGCCGCCGCGCTGGCAAAGCTGGCAGTTACCCCCACGGATACCCTATGGGACGTGGGCGCGGGCACCGGCAGCGTGAGCGTGGAGCTGGCGCTTGCCGCCCCTGCCGGGCAGGTATATGCCGTAGAGTGTGACCCGGAAGCCTGTGCGCTCATCCAGAAAAACCGGGAGAAATTTGCAGCCTATAATCTGACCGTGATCGAGGGTAAAGCGCCCGAAGCCTTGGACGCACTGCCTACACCGGATGCTGTATTCATCGGCGGCACAAAGGGCAATATGGACGCTGTTATAGACGCTGTGCTGCACAAAAATCCAGCCGTGCGGCTGTGCATCGCCGCCATTGCGCTGGAAACGCTCAGCGCCGCCGTGGCAGCTCTGACCGCCCACGGCCTTGCCGCCGAGGTGACACAGATTTTTGTCAGCCGCACAAAAACAGCGGGCAGTCTGCATCTGCTGATGGCCAACAACCCAGTATTCCTCATTACGGGGGCACGGACATGATGCAGTTTCTCATCGCCGCGCCGCGCTCCGGCAGCGGCAAGACCACCGTTACCTGTGCGGTGCTGACCGCCTTGCAGCGGCGTGGGGCTGACCCCTGCGCCTTTAAATGCGGGCCGGACTACATCGACCCTATGTTCCACCGCAGTGCGCTGGGGGTAGAAAGCCACAATTTAGACCTCTACCTCTCTGCCCCGGATACGGTGCGCACACTTTATGCCCGGTATGCCGCCGGGCATGGCGCTGCCGTATGCGAGGGCGCTATGGGCTTTTACGATGGGCAGGGGCTGACCACCCGCGCAAGCGCATGGGAACTGGCCGACACGCTGGCACTGCCGGTGCTGCTGGTGGTGCAGCCAAAGGGGTCAAGCATCACCCTTGCCGCCGAGCTGCGGGGGCTTTTGCAGTTCCGCACACCCAGCCATATCGTGGGCATTCTGCTTAACGATTGCTCTGAAGCCTTGTACAAAACGCTGCGCCCGATGCTGGAAGCCGAGGCCGGTCTGCCGGTGGTGGGGTATCTGCCCCATCTGCCGGGGTGCGCCATTGAGAGCCGTCACCTTGGGCTGAAAACCGCCGGGGAGATCGTTGACTTGCAGCAAAAGCTGTTGCAATTAGCCGATGCCCTTGTACTGGACTGGGCACAGCTGGCGGCGCTGACCGACCGCCCCGCCCCGGCTGCGCCGCTGCTTGCCGCACCGTGCGCACCCGCCGTCCGCATTGCTGTGGCGCGGGACGAAGCCTTCTGCTTTGCCTACGCCGAAACGCTGGACGCCTTGCGGGATGCGGGTGCGGAACTTGTGTTTTTCAGCCCGCTGCGGGACGCCGCTCTGCCGGAAAACATCGGCGGGCTGTATCTGCCCGGGGGCTACCCGGAGCTGTACGCCCGGCAGCTGAGCGAAAACTGCGCCCTGCGTGCTGCCATCCGGGACGCCGTGCAAGAGGGGCTGCCCATTACCGCCGAGTGCGGCGGTTTTCTGTACCTAGGGCAGGCGCTGGAGGGTGTGGGCGGCAAGGTTTACCCCATGGCGGGTGTGCTGCCGGGCAGTGGGCACAACGCCGGGCGGCTGGTGCACTTTGGCTATGCCGCCATGACGGCAAAGGCCGACAGTATGCTTTTCCGCGCCGGAGAAGCGTTTCCCATCCATGAATTCCACCACTGGGATTCCTCTGAGAATGGTACAGACTTTTCTGTGTGCAAAACCGAAAAAAGGCAGTGGAAATGCGGCTTTGCAAACGCGCATTTGTATGCCGGTTTCCCGCATCTTTACTGGGCGGGCACTGCCCTGCCCCGCCGCTTTGTGCAGGCGGCGCAGCACTTTTTGAAACACAAAGGATGACGAAAATGACCGAAGTTGAACTGATGCAGCTGCTTGCTGCCATCACCCCGCCGGACGAAGCCGCCCGCGCCGCCGCCCATACCCACTGGGCCAGCCTTGCCAAGCCCTTGGGCGGGCTGGGCGCGCTGGAGACCCTGCTGGAAGATGCCGCCGCGCTGACCGGCACGGCGCAGTTTGATTTTTCCCACCGGACGGTGGCGGTACTCTGCGCGGACAACGGTGTGGTGGCGCAGGGTGTAAGCCAGACCGACCAGAGCGTGACCCGCACCGTAGCCGAGAACCTTGCCGCGCGGCGCACCAGCGTCTGCCGGATGGCGCAGGCGGCGCACTGCGATGTGCTGCCGGTGGATATGGGCATATCCGGTGCGCCGGTGCCCGGCGCGCTGGACTACCGCATTGCCGCCGGAACTGCGGACTTTACCAAGGGCCCCGCCATGACCCGCGCCGAAGCGGTGGAGGCCATTGGCCGGGGCATCGCCCTGACCCGGCAGCTTGCCGCCGAGGGCTACGGGCTGGTGGCTACCGGCGAGATGGGCATTGGCAACACCACCACCTCCAGCGCCGTAGCCGCCGTGCTGCTGGCACAGCCGGTGCAGACCATGACCGGGCGCGGTGCGGGGCTTTCCGATGCAGGGCTTGCCCGCAAGGTGGACGCCATCCGGCGGGGTATTGCCTGCAACAATCCCGACTCTGATGACGCCTTGGACGTACTGAGCAAGCTGGGCGGTTTTGATATCGCCGGGCTGTGCGGGATGTTTCTGGGCGGGGCGCTGGCGGGTGTGCCAGTGCTGATGGATGGGTTTATCAGCGGGGTGGCGGCGCTGTGCGCTGTGCGGCTGTGCCCGGCTGCGGCAAAGGCCGTGTTTGCCAGTCACTGCTCCACCGAGCCCGCCGCCCGGCTGGTGCTGGAAGCGCTGGACAAAACGCCCCTGCTCACCGCCGGGCTGCATCTGGGCGAAGGCACCGGCGCCGTGGCCAGCATCCCGCTGTGGGACATGGCACTGGCAGTATACGAGGGGTGCTATTCCTTTGCGGAGGGCGGCATTGTGCCGTATACGCCCCAATGCTGACGCTGGTGCTGGGCGGCGCTGCCAGCGGCAAAAGTGAATACGCCGAAGCCCTTGTGCTGCGCTGCGGTTTGCCGCGGTATTATCTGGCAACCATGCAGGTGTGGGATGCCGAGTGCATTGCCCGGGTGGAAAAGCACCGCAAAATGCGCGCTGCAAAGCAGTTTGAGACCCTCGAGTGCCCGCTGCATTTAGAGACGGTGCATTTGCCCCGCAGGGGTACCGCACTGCTGGAGGACTTGGGCAACCTGACCGCCAACGAGCTGTACGACCCCGCCGGTGCAGGCGATGCCGCTGCCGAGCACATTTTGCAGGGGCTGGATAGCCTTGCCGCGCAGTGCGAAAACTTGATCGTTGTTTCCAACGAGGTATTCAGCGGCGGCGCGGACTATGCCGGGGATACCGACCGCTATCTGCTGGCGCTGGCACGGGTGAACAACGCCCTTGCCGCCCGGGCAGATGCCGTGGTGCGGGTGGTGTGCGGCGTCCCTGTCTATTATAAAGGAGTGGAAAAATGATCGTTTTGCAGACCATTGCGGTGGCCTTTGCCATGTTTTCGGCGGTGCCGGTGCCGCAGTTTGCGTGGAACGAAAAGAATATGCGGTACGCACTGTGCGCCTTTCCGCTGGTAGGGCTTTTATGCGGGGCGCTGTGGTGCGTGTGCGGGGTGCTGCCGCTGCCTGCCCCGGCGCGGGCGGCAGGGTTCTGCCTTGTGCCGGTATGGGTGACCGGCGGCATCCATCTGGACGGCTACGCCGACACCTGTGACGCCCTTGCCAGCTACGGCGACCGGGAAAAGAAGCTGGAAATTTTAAAGGACCCGCACTGCGGTGCCTTTGCGGTCATCCGGCTGTGCAGCTATTTTGCGGCTTATCTCTGTCTTGCCGCCTGCGTGCAGTTCACCCCTCGGGTGGGCGCGCTGTGGACGATGGCGCTGATTTTGGAACGGGCACTTTCCGGCCTTGCGGTGGCGGCCTTTCCCATGGCAAAAAACACCGGCCTTGCCCACACCTTTGCCACTGCCGCCGACCGCACCGCTGTGCGCAATGTACTGGCAGTGCTGGTGATCCTGCTTTGCGGGGCGCTGCTGGCTTTAGGCGGCGGGGCACTGGCAGCAGTTGCAATTTTGCTGTTCTTGTGGTATCACCATGTAGCTGTGCAGCAGCTGGGCGGCATTACCGGCGATCTTGCCGGGTGGTTTTTGCAAAAGACTGAACTGTGGATGCTGGCGGCGCTGTGCGCCTGCCAATGGGGAGGGCTGTTATGATCCTGATCACCGGGCCGCTTTACAGCGGCAAGCGTACCTTTGCCCGCACCCTGCCCGGCCGCTGCATTGCAGACGTGCAGCAGCTTGCCGCCGGGTGCAAGGACAACGCTGAACTTGAGAAACTCGCGGACAAATTATCCGCTTATGATATCGTCCTGTCCACTGAGGTGGGCGGCGGTGTGGTGCCCATAGACCCGGCCGAGCGTGCCGCACGGGAAAACGCCGGACGGCTGGCCTGTATGCTGGCGGCGCGTGCTGCGTGCGTGGTGCAGATGTTCTGCGGCATCCCCACCGTTTTGAAAGGAGAATTGCCGGAATGCTGATCTATTTATTGCGTCACGGCCTGACCGAATACAATGCCGAAAAGCGCTATCAGGGGCAGCGGGATATCCCGCTTTCTGCCGCCGGGCGCGCTATGCTGTGCCAGGCAGATATTTTCCCTAAGACTGTGTATATTACCCCGCTTTGCCGCACCCGGCAGACCGCTGAGGTGCTGTTCCCGGGCGCAAAGCTCGTAGAAACAGACGGGCTGAAGGAGATGTGCTTTGGCAGCTTTGAGGGGAGAAATTATATTGAAATGGAGCACGACCCGGACTACCTTGCATGGGTGGCTGCCAACTGCGAAAGCCCCTGCCCGGATGGCGAGACCAAGGCCGCGTTTTGTGAGCGCATCTGCGCAGCATTTTCCGCACTGGTGGACAAAGCCCTTGCGGATGGCGAGGAGATGCTGGTCATCTTAGCCCACGGCGGCACCCAGATGGCTGCCATGGAACGCTATGCCCTGCCCCACAAGGATTATTACGAATGGTGCGCCCCCAACGCCGGCGGCTTTGTGCTGGATGCCAAGGACTGGGCGGCAAAGCGGGTACTGCATTTGATAAAAACCGTGCAGTACACAAAGGAGGCGCAGGAATGATCGGCTACGCGGTACTGGGCGGCTTTGTGCTGGATGCCGTTTTCGGCGACCCTGCGTGGCTTCCGCATCCGGTGGTGTACATGGGCAAGGCCATCTCTGCGCTGGAAAAAGGGCTGCGTGCCCGCCTGCCCAAAACGCCGGAGGGCGAGCTTTGGGGCGGGCGCATTTTAGCCTTTTGTCTGCCGGTGGGCACCTTTGCACTCACAAGTCTTATCTGCATAGGAGCCGCTGCCCTGCACCCGCTGCTGGGGCTGGCAGTACAGATGTTCTGGTGCGGACAGGCACTGGCGGCAAAGGGGCTTGTGCAAGAGAGTACGAACGTCTACCGGGAGCTGACAAAGCCCGACCTGCCCGCCGCCCGCATTGCGGTAAGCCGCATCGTGGGGCGGGACACGCAGGCGCTGACCGCCGAGGGCGTGACCAAGGCCGCTGTGGAGACCGTGGCGGAAAACGCCAGCGATGGCGTAATCGCGCCGCTGTTGTATATGCTGCTGGGCGGCGCTCCGCTGGCACTGACCTACAAGGCCATCAACACCATGGACAGCATGGTGGGCTACAAAAACACGCAGTATCTCTATTTTGGCCGTGCAGCGGCAAAGCTGGACGACATTGCCAACTACCTGCCCAGCCGCATTGCCGCCCTGCTGTGGGTAGCCGCTGCCGCCCTGACCGGCAACGATGCCCGCAGTGCGTGGCGCATCTGGCGGCGGGACAGGCGCAACCACGCCAGCCCCAACAGTGCCCAGACCGAAAGCGCCTGCGCCGGTGCACTGAATGTGCAGCTGGCCGGGCCTGCCTATTATTTTGGTGAATACTACAAAAAGCCCACCATCGGCGATGCCGTGCGTCCCATTGAGCCGGAGGATATCCGCCGCGCGAACCGCATGATGTACGCCGAAAGTCTGCTGGCGCTGGCGCTTGGGCTGGTGATACGAGGTATTTTATGATGCAGCTTGTACATGGCGGCGACTGGGCCGGTTACCGGGCGCAGTACGGACAGGACGCGCTGGACTTTTCGGCCAATGTCAGCCCGCTGGGACTGCCGGAGGGGGTGGCAAAGGCCATTACTGCCGCGCTTGCCACCGCAGACCGCTATCCTGACCCCCTCTGCCGCGCTTTGCGGGCAAAGCTGGCAGTGCGCGAGAAGATGCCCATGGAGCACATTCTCTGCGGCAACGGTGCAGCAGACCTGATTTTCCGGCTGGTGTGGGCGGCAAAGCCCCGCACCGCCCTGCTGCCCGCCCCTACCTTTGCGGAGTATGCCGCCGCGCTGGAAACCGCAGGCTGCACCGTCCGGCGGCATTTTCTGCGGGAAAGCGAAGATTTTGCAGTGACGGAAGCGTTCATTTCCGCTGTGGACGAGGACACCGACATGGTATTCCTCTGTCAGCCCAATAACCCCACTGGGCAGCTGACACCGCTAGCGCTGGTGGAGGCGGTGCTGCACCGGTGCGAAGCTTGCGGTGCGCTGCTGGTGGTGGACGAGTGCTTTCTGGACTTTCTGCCGGAAAGTGAAGCGCTAAGTGCCAAAAAGCTGCTGGCAAGCCCGAACCTCATCATTCTGAAGGCCTTTACAAAACTGTACGGCATGGCCGGGGTGCGGCTGGGCTACTGCCTGTGCAGCAACACCGCTCTGCTGGATAAGATGCAGGCCGCCGGGCAGCCGTGGGCAGTTTCCAGCCTTGCACAGGCGGCGGGGCTGGCAGCGCTGGACGAGACCGCCTATGTAGCCCGGGTGCAAGAATTGATTGCAGAGCAGCGTCCTATTTTGCGGGATGGTTTGCGTGCACTGGGGCTGCGGGTGCTGGATGGCAGTGCGAATTATCTGCTGTTCCAAGCGCCGGAAACACTGGGCGATGCCCTGCGGCAGCGCGGCATCGTGCTGCGCAGCTGCGGCAACTACCCCGGACTGGACGGCAGCTGGTACCGCACCGCCGTGCGCACCGCGCCGGAAAACCAGCAGCTTTTAAAAACCTTACAGGAGGTGCTTGCATGAGCCGGGCAAAATGTATCATGGTGCAGGGCACGATGAGCGGGGCGGGCAAAAGCCTGCTGTGCACCGCGCTGTGCCGTATTTTTGCACAGGACGGCTACCGGGTAGCCCCCTTTAAAAGCCAGAACATGGCGCTGAACAGCTTTGTCACCCGGGATGGGCTGGAAATGGGGCGCGCGCAAGTGGTACAGGCGCAGGCCGCCGGCATGGAACCGGATGTGCGCATGAACCCTATTCTGCTCAAACCCAGCAGCGATGTGGGCAGTCAGGTCATCGTGAACGGCGAGGTGCGCGGACAGATGCCCGCAGCCGCCTACTTCAAGCTGAAAAAGAGCCTGATCCCGGACATTTTAGCCGCCTACGACAGTCTGGCCGAAGAAGTGGATATCATCGTTATTGAGGGCGCAGGCAGCCCGGCAGAGATCAACTTAAAAGCGGACGATATCGTCAATATGGGGCTGGCAGAGCTGGTGGATGCACCGGTGCTGCTGGCGGGAGATATCGACCGGGGCGGCGTATTCGCGCAGCTGTACGGCACCG
>OHCE01000354.1_pt1 | contig 25606 bp, 32 predicted proteins | sample 1577571 | NCBI WGS metagenome assembly OHCE01 (sample SAMEA3879505, study PRJEB24766) | human gut metagenome | biome: human-associated habitat; feature: feces | place: USA | collected 1985/1987 | reverse complement strand
GGCTGACGCCGTACTTTTCTGCGTACTTCATTAGGGATTGCCTGTAGGCCATGTCCTGTGTTATACTCTTACTCATGAGGAATATGGTCTCCTTTCAGAAAGTTTGGTGTGGTAGCTTAACTTTAACACATGAGGCCCTATTCCTCATACCCTTTTTATTCAATTGTCCAAGATGTATTGTAGTCCTACAACACCGCTAATCACCCCAAAATTCGGCTACTGTACAAAACCACTGATTTTACTGTATAATATAAGCGATACGAAACACCAGAACCATGATTCCCTTGCAGCAATAAAAGAGAAAAACCTCTCCAAGCGAAGCTTGATTATTTTTTCTTTTACTGCTCAATAAAAAAGCCGAAAACCCTTGAAAACAAAGGCTTTCGGCGTTATTATCTGTCACCCGTACCCAATACAGATACATTCGCGTTTTTGGCGTCTGCATTTGAACCACCGTTACAATCATTTTACATCACTCCGTTTCTGTTTTCAAGTGTTTTACAGCACCATCTCTACTTCCACGCCGCCGATGAACACCACCTTTATCTGCTCCTTTGATTCTACTACCACACATTCGAGCAGTTGACGGACGAGCTTGTCATCATACTCCATTGGGTGATTTTGCAGTCCGTCAAGGATAGTGCAGATCTCATCAAGTCGGGATTTGGCACTTTCCCGCTTTTGACGCATGGTTGCATATTGTTCGAGTTGTGCTGTCAGTCTTTGCTTTTCGCTCATCAGCTCACCGATGTGTTCTTCATCGATGTCATCGGCATTATCGACGGATACCGCCTTCAGTATTTTCTGAAATTCGGCTTCGATTTCCGCTATGATATAGTGGTCGGATAAAAATCGGATGGTGCCGGGCAGGATCATATCGAAGAAATCCTTGGTGCGGATTTCCTCTGCCTGCTCCGGCGTGAGAATTTTCGGTTTTCTTTTGAGCATAGTTTTTTCCTTTCTGCCGCTATTCTTCGACGATGATCAGCAGCCTGCCGTCCTTACCCGAACCGTAGCAGGTAGAGAGGAGCAGACGGCGGCCGTCCTCGCAGGATATGCGGTCATACCACGGGTCTGCGATATTCGTTTTCAGCACCTCGGTTACGGTGAAGGTTTGCACTCCGTCTGCGGTTTCAAATTTCACGGTTCGGTGCGCGTTCAGAAAATCGGTATTCAAATATTTCTTCAAATCGGAGAACATCGTACCGTTTTTCATGTTGTGACCGTAGATAATGCGGGTTCCGCCGTCTGTACTGCAACGCCAATCAAGAAACGGTACGCCGCTTTGACTGTACTGTCCGTGAAAGCTGCGGCGGAGATATTTTTGCGGATCGTTCGGTGTGTGCATAACGGGATAACTGATATTCGTGCCGTCAATGGAGATCCACCCAATGCAGTCCGTATTTGCGGCAATGAGTGCCGAAATGTTGCGCTCGGCGGCAGGTTCTTCCGTAGGCTCGGCCTGCTCTGATTCTGTCTGTTTTGCCGTGACTGTAGGCTCGGCGATTTGTGAGACGGCGGCGAAGTCATCTTTTTCTTTCTGCCGTTCTTTTAACTCATAATAGATATTAACGCCTGCCAGCACGGCAGCCGCCGACAGCAGAAGACAGAAGAATATGAGTGCAATTTTACTCCTCGCCTTCATCGTCCGTCACCGTAAAATACTGTTCGCCGTCAATGTCGGGCATGGTTTCGCCCTGCATACTCGCATCGAAGTATAACGCTAAAATGCGCTCGATCTCCGGCTTTTTCAGTCGGTGTACCTCAAAGCCCTCGCCGGCGATCTTGCTTTCAATGCGATTGGCGGTTTCAAAGACCTGCTTTTCCTTTTGGTTTTTCAGCCTTGCCACAAAGAAAAACTGCCGCGCCGTTGCCATTTCCACCTGCACGGTATCGAAAAAGTCAATGTCCTTTCCGATGAGCTTTTTGACTTTTCCGTTTTCCTCGGCTTCAAGGCGTTCGGTCAGATAGGCTTTGTTATCGTCAAAGCATTCTGAGGAGTCGGTGCAGATGATCTCGATGTCGGGCAATGCCGACAGCACCATCATCAGATGGCGGATCTTGATCTCGATATTGGTATGCGACAGCACCGAGATGTTGGTGGGCGACACAAGGTAAAAGAGCAGTTCACCCTTGGTCGTTGCAAGGCCGTACTTCGTGAATGTCTTGATCCCTAAAAGCTCCTGCACCGAGCGGCCTTTTTTCTTTTTCTGTGTGTTTTTTACTTTCAATTTTCGGTCACCTCCAAAAAAATTAAGCCACCGCATTTTCTGCGATGGCTTTGAGAAAGGTATTCTGTTATAGGGACATGGTCGGTCCGGATCGTTCCGTTTCAAGCGACTCGGTCATTTGCGGCAATATACTGCTTATAAAACTCCTTTTGCAGTTCGGAAATATACGGCACATCGTCGATGAACGCGCCGTTCTGATCCATGTCAACGCGCTCATAGATTTCTCTTACAGCCTGATCACATTCCTCATATTCGCCGTTTGAAAGGAAATCATAATAGTTGATCTTGCTGCCGTGCAGCTTAATGGCCGAAGTGGGAAAACGATAGATCCGCAGATCCAGCGCCTCCTTGTCGGTCAGCACCGCCCGCATTACTGCGTCATCGGCCTGCGGCAGCAGACAGCTTCCGCAATCGTAAACCGGGGCGATCTCGCGTCGGTCATTCTTCGGATCGTATAAAAAGCCCCAATTGCCGTTGTGCCGGTCGAAATTGCCGAGCAGCGCATCTACGGCAAACATCTCCCAAAAATGCGTTTTCAAACGAATGGGATGACAAACTGCTGTCTTTCGATCGCTTCCAGAATGTCGGAGAGCTCTGTTCCGCTGCCGTTGGAATCGGAATCTAAAACGGTGTTTTTGATGGAACAGAAATCATAGAATTTCTTTCCGTCCTCTGTAAAATCAAGACAGGCACAAACGATTTTTTCTTTGCCGTTGACCGTGAATGTTCCCAGCATGGTTTCCTGCGCCTTGACACCGAGCATATTAAAAATACTGCTGGCGATGTGTCCGCTGATGCAGCTATTGGTATAGGACAGCTCTGTCGGCTTGCCGTCACCAGACGGCGGGAATTTCAGCATATACGGTCTGCCTTGATATTCCACGGCGATCTTTTTGCCGTTTGCACCGTTATACGCCCGATCGAACAGGCGGGGACAATTCGTAAAGTCTATATTCTTTGTCATGCTTTTGCTCCTTCCCACAAATATTTTTTGCGGAGATATTCGGCGTGCTCCGGTGTGATGACGCCTTCGCTGATCTCCGCCAAATTGATGCTGCCGTACAGCTCTCCCCACAGACAATCCAGAATGGAGGACTTGGTTTTCAGCCCCTCTTTATATGCGTCCAGATCGTGCTGAAGATAGTTCGGCAGTCCGTGTTCATAGGTGCGTTCACGCTCGGCCGCCCGTATACCGCTTTCGGTCAGCGTTTCCATGGAAACGCCCAATACCTTTGCCAATTTATATACCGTTTCGGCAGAGCATTTTTCCAGCTTCGTTTTTCCGCTGCAAATATCGTTCAGCGTGGCGTGAGGAATGCCCGCCTCGACCGCTAATCTGTATTTCGTCATGTGCCGCTTTTCCAGCAAAGTGTCTATCACCACACAAATCACCTCTTACTATTATTATATCGGCATACCGAAATAATGTCAAGCGCGAGGCGAAAAAGTCACAATTTGTTTTCAGCTATTTCCATTCGTAGTATTGCTGTGTGGATACAAAGTACCGCACGGCATATTTCATAAAATCCAGCACCGTGGTGTCATCCATGCGGATGGTCAGAAAGCCATAGCAGAGCACCGCCGCTGCCGGAAGAAATATGCGGAGCTGCACCAACGCCAGCACCGACAGCAGTGCGGTTACGGCAAGGATAACAAAATCTCTTAGCCCCCACAGCCACAGGTTGGCCGTGGCCTTGAGGTTTTGCGGATAGATATATTGCGTCACTCAGTCATTCCTCCCATCGTAATATCACCGACATCCTCGCAAAACTCCTGCGGCGTCTGACCGTGTGTCTGCATGAGCTTTTCTGCGATCATGTCCTTGATGAGCTGCGATTCTGCGCTCGTCGGCTCATAGTCGAAGTACGAGGAGCCGTTATCACGGCTGATCTCGCATTCAATACGCAGGGTGTCGGCAAAGGGATCGTATTTGGCATACATATTCAGCCAAGTGCCGTCCTCCTAGGCGGTGTCGATTCCAAACTTTTTGTCCGCATCGAACCATGTTTCGATATAGGCTGTGATCTCCTGCCCGATATCGCAGTCCACCTCCATATCTGCGTCAACTTCAAGCATTGCTCTTGTAAGTTCAAAGGTTTTCATTTTTGTCAGTATCGAGGCCGGACGGTATTCGGCATCAGAATCGTGCCGGTCAAGCTCCACTCGGATATGCTCTGCCAACTGCTCGGACAGAAATTCCTTGCATACCGCAGTCGTTTGCTCTTTGATAATGCCGAGATATTTAAGCCCGACGTTGTCTCTTGCAAGCAGCTTGTCATAGGTTATTTCTGCGTTGTCAGACGGCTCAAAAACACCGTAATCGCCGTACCAATCGGCATACCGTTCCGTCTGCGAAATGTCCGCTGCATCCTCATATGCAGCGATAACTTTAAACGCATCTGAACCGTATTTCCGCAAAAATCTGTTTGCTTCCTTGTAATATTCCATAGACACCTCCGTTATTTGCCTGCGGCCTTCGCCACACTGCGGGTCAGGTTGACCGCCGTTGTAGTGGCGTGAACCACGCTCATCATGTTGACTCTCACACTTGAATCCAAACCGAACTGCTGCGCAATCCTCGGCACTTCATTGGCAGCCAGCATAATGCCAAGCCCCAAGAGCATATTGTTCGGGAATGTCATCAGTCCAAGGAACAGCAGCGTTGTTTGCATAAATGCGGTAAGGCAGATCGCAATGACCTGCTTGCACCATTGATTGAATCCGTCGGTATATCCCCGCGGAACGCTGAACATATACAGTGAGCTGACCGCTATTTGAATGAGCAGGATGCCGCCGCGCTTGATATTGGCGAAAAACATCTTGATCACGCAGTAAGCAAAGGCGATCATGCACAGCAGATTCAAAAGGCCGTAGGTTGCCGAGACCGCCGACGAGAACATTCCGGCGAGGGCTACAAGCCCTGCATCGGCATGACTTTCGTTGATCCCGCCGGAGGCGATCCCGACCAAGTCGTGCGAAAAGGTGTTTTGCAGGCTGATGCAGAATTTATATAATTCTATCGGCACGATGCCGATGAGAGAGCAGGCAAAGAAGCCTTTTAAGATATTGAGCGCCGTGGTTTTGACATTGGCTCTGCCGCACTGATACTCGATGGCAATGTCGAAGATCGCTACCGCTGTTCCGGCTGCGAACAAGCCCCAGCCGAACAGCGTAAACAGCTTCACGGTCGCCTGCACCCAATCGAGATCGAATATTTCCGACCCCATATTGCCCATCATTTCGAAGAAATCGGCAATGACGTCGTAGATAATCTCATACAGCCATTTGAGCATGGCGTTCCAAATCGCATCGCCCACACCCGAACCGATAAAGTCGATCGTATCTCCAATGGCACTTCCGATGCCCAAAATGATATCTCCTAACCAGTCAAAAATAAGTCATCACCTCATTTCCAAAGTGAAACGGCAGGCGCTCACGCCTGCCGCATGAGAAAAGCCGCCGACCATTTATCTGTCAGCGGCTGTCCCGATCGTTTCCGTATCCTGTTTCATTTCCATACCGTCCATAAAGCCCAAGCGATACGCCTCGGCCTGAAGCAGCGTATCGATATCCGCCTTGGCGTCATTGAGCTGCTGAAGCAAGGTCGATACTGTCGCCGGGGTGTGCTAACTGAAACCCTGCCTTGGTATCCACCTTCACGGGCAGGGCGATGTCGTAGAGTCCGGTGTTTGCTCCGAAGCCTCCGGCGCCGCTTGTGAGGGTGATGCCGACGCCGGTGTCGGCGTAGACTCGGTTTCCTTCCGAGCCCGGCAGGAGTTGTACAAGAGGCGCTGCATTTGCGTCTGTGAAAGAAAGTATTTCTCCGGCACATCGCTCTCTAAGATATCCGATAAGATACACTCTCTTTCGGGCTTGGGGGACTCCGAAATTCTTGCTGTTAAGCACCTGCCATGCGACATCGTACCCCAATTCATCCAGCGCAGAGAGGATGGTCGCAAAAGTCCGGCCTTTGTCATGCGAAAGCAGACCGGGAACATTCTCAAGACAGAGAAATGCAGGTCTTTTAACGGCGGCAATGCGGGCGATCTCAAAAAAGAGAGTGCCTCTTGTGTCATCTTGGAATCCTCGGCGGAGTCCTGCGATACTGAAGGACTGGCAGGGAAAGCCTCCGCAAATAAGGTCGATATCCGGCAGGGTGTATGGATCAATGGTTCTTGCGTCTGCAAAATATAACTCTCCTTCCGTGGGGTATATGGCGTCATACGCCTGCTTTGCGTATATATCTATTTCGCAGGAGCCGATGCATTCAAAGCCGCCGAGTCTGTCAAGCCCCGATCGAAATCCGCCGATGCCTGCGTGTAGGACTACAATACATCTTGGACAATTGAATAAAAAGGGTATGAGGAATGGTAGTTTCCAATAAGACAGTACGAGAACATTACTGACATAGGGTAGCTGCCGTACAGGAGTGCGACAAGAAAAATTGGCGATACTTGGTTTTCATAACCAGGTATCGCCTTTTTCTATCTTTAACAGAATGTTTGAATCTTATTGGAGGTACATATGATGCAGGAACTGAACTATATTCGTTGCGGTGATTACTATATTCCCGATATTCGCTTACCGAAGGAAACCAGACCTATTGGTCGTTGGGGGCGTATGCACAGAGATTATATCAAGGAGCACAACCCCATCCGCTTCAATGATCTGTGTCTTAGCGGTGAAGTGTGGACTTATCTGGCTGATTTGAACGAGCAGGCACAGAGCCGCCTTGAACTTATCATCGAGCAGATGAAGGCATCTGAGGGCGTGACAGAGGGCATGAAGCAGCACAATCAGATGACATGGGTTAGAGCTATGAACAGCATAGGAATTGCAAAATGCCGTCGCTGATCTCGCCATTCTGAAATTTGAAGTGATGAAAAAGGTAGGTGATGCTGTTGGCAACATTCAAGCATATAAGCTCTAAAAATGCCGATTACTCTGCCGCCGAAGCCTATCTCACTTTTGAGCATGATGAGTTCACCATGAAGCCTACTCTGGATGAAAACGGCAGGCTCATTCCAAGACAGGATTACCGCATTTCAACACTGAATTGCGGTGACGAAGATTTTGCGATTGCTTGTCTCCGTGCAAATCTCCGCTACGGCAAAAATCAAAAAAGGGAAGATGTCAAAAGCCATCACTATATCATCAGCTTCGACCCGAAGGATGTTCCTGACCACGGACTGACCGTTGACCGAGCGCAGCAGTTAGGCGAGGAATATTGTAAAAATCATTTTCCCGGACACCAAGCGATTGGAGCGTAAGGGAATTATCTCTGACCGCTGTGAAATCAATCGACAAATCAAGGCAGACAATGCGCTGCTGCGGGAGCTGAAAGCTGAAATCAAAAAACTGGCCGCACTGGTCGCCCGCACTGTACCGGCCATTGCGGAGGGGCTGGAGAAGCTGCGCAGCCGGGTGCTGATCTTCTGTTATCAGCTCTCACATATTCGCAGCGGCAAATCGCATATTCAAAAATCTCTTTCCGTATGGAAGCCGGAGCTGGAGCATTACACCGGTCTGGTGCAGCAAATCAAGGAAAAGAGCAAGGAGCGCAAAACACTAGTTGCCGAGAAAAAGGCATTGCCAATATACCATGTGAAACGCCACAAGGCGCTGGCTGTCCGTATTGCAGAGCTGGCGGAAGATTTAGAGGAACTGCGTTCCGAAAAGGCACTCCTTTTGCAAAAATTTGAGTATGCGGAGGATGCAGGCGCAGAGGCGTTCCGTAAGGATATTGCTATTATGGAGGCTGGCCTGAAAAACCTGGAGGTGCAGGAACAAAAATATTCCGCCGAGTTGGATAAGGTTCTGGCTGAATATGCCGAGCTGAAAGCGCAGGCCGTGGATCTTGACCCGGTGGAGTTGCACGATGCACGGCAGGCCATCCGTCCTGAAAAGGAGCTAAATGCCGTCGAACAGCTACAGCGTGCTTACGGGGATAAGTACCGCCCGCTTGCTATGCTCGACAGCAAACGAAAGGCATCCGGGTTGCTTCACGAATATGCAGACGAACAGGCCGTACAAAAGCTGAAACGAGCGCAACAGCAGAAAATTCAGTCCGAACACACTCCCCCCCAATCAAAGAAAAAACGAATCGACTTTGAACGTTAAGCTACGATTAGATGCAACATTTTTTACGGACAAGAGAAATCGTCATAACACAATTAGCGGGGTCGGCCATGTGCGAACACTGGCCGACCTCATATCATTAATTTACTTTTATCATACGATAGCCCACACCAATATGTGTTTGGATGTATTGCGGGGACTCCTCTGTTGGCTCCAGCTTTTTCCGCAGTGTTGCCATAAATACCCGCAGAGAAGCTACATCGTTATCCCAACTGCGGCCCCAGATATTTTGTGTGATAAAGGTATGGGTCAGTACCTTGCCAACATTCTTGGACAGCAGGCACAACAACTTATACTCAATGGGCGTCAGGTGCAGTTCGTCCTCTCCCAGATAAGCGCATCCCCCGGCATAGTCCACTTTCAACTTACCATTCACAAATACAGAACTGGCGGTTGCCATTTCCGCAGTCATCATGGCGAGTCTGCGCTGCGTCACTCGGAGTCGGGCCAATAATTCTTCTACTGAAAAGGGCTTTGTCAAATAATCGTCCGCTCCGGCATCCAGCGCCTTGATTTTATCGTTATCCTCGCTTCGGGCGCTGATTACAATAATCGGAACATTGGACCAAGAGCGAACCGTCTGAATGACTTGAACGCCATCCATATCCGGCAAGCCCAAATCCAGCAAAATGATTTCAGGATTGTGCGATGTGGTCTCCATAATGGCTGTCGAGCCATTGGGCGCTACCACATAACGATAATCATTTGTTTTCAATGTGGTTGTAATGAGATTTCGTACAGATGGGTCATCCTCGACCACTAATATCAAAGGTTTATTCATGAAGTTCTACCTCCCCAGCGGGTAATGTAAATGTGAACACAGTGCCATTTGGCTGATTGTCTGATACGGAAATCGTGCCGCCGTGGGCGGTCACAATGGACTTACAGAGGGACAGCCCCAATCCAAGGCTTCTGCGGCTGTCGACCACTTTATTGGCCCCACTATAAAACATATCGAAAATACGGGGTTTCTGCTCATCGGGAATCCCAGGGCCGTTGTCGGAAACGGAAACCGTGACCCATTGCTCTTTTTGATCGGTATGTATTTCAATTACTGAACCGACAGAGGTATATTTGATGGCGTTGTCAACCAAATTGATAATCACCTGAACGATCAGCTTTGCATCAATGTGGGCAAGGATAAAGTCTTTACCGCTGGTCACACGAATGGTGTGTTCTTTACTCTTTCTATTGATGTGCTTTAGTGCTTCAGAAACGACCTCATCCATGAGTTCGATACTCCGAGTTAGATTGACCTGTCCGCCCTCAATTCGTGTGACTGCTAACAAATTTTCAACCAGATTGATTAGCCACATGGAATCGTCATAAATATCGGTAAAGGTCTGCTCCCGCAATGCATCGTCCATTTTTTTATAATTTGCAAGCAAATTGTCTGCGCTGCCGGAAATCGCTGTCAAAGGCGTCCGAAGATCATGAGAGATTGCCCGCAGCAGGTTAGCACGAAGCTGTTCATTTTGCGCCAGAACAGCCGCTTCCTCTTTTTCTTTGGCGTTTTTGATGTTTTCAAGTGCCAAAGCGCACTCGCCCAGAATAGAGAGGAGTACGCTGTTTTCGAAAGAGTCCAGCGGAATACCGTTCACCGCAATACCAGCCACTCCATATACATGCTGGTTGACCCGAATCGCAAGGTATAAACACTTTGCACTGGATAATGTATCTGTTGTGGCACCGGCGTGTTTATTGTTTCGGAAGACCCAATCGGCGACTGCTTTCTCGTTCTCAGAAATTAAATCTTCCTGAATGCTATTAACAGCACGAAAAACGTTAGGGGTGGCAAGTTCTTTACCATCAGACAGGTAGACGACAATATCTTTTTTCAGCAGCTTCATGAGCTGCCCTGCCGTAGCGGTGATTACCGCATTCTCATCCTGCTCTTTTTGCAGAAGCTGGTTGGTTTCAAAAAGAATCTTTGTACGGTAAGCTGTATGGGCAGATTGTTTCGCATTTTCTTTCAGCCGGGTAGCGAGAGATCCGGAAAGCAGTGTTACTATAAACATAATGGTAAAGGTAACAATATAGTTCGGATCGTTAAAATGGAATGTCAGTCTCGGAGTGGTAAAAAAGAAATTGAAAACCAGCACACTGACAACCGAGGTCAGAATCCCGCACAGTCGGTTGGTTGTGATTACAGCGGTCACAAGTGCGCCTAATATGTAAACTGCGATAATATTACTCTCCGTGAACCCAAGAGCGTCAAAGCCACAGCCAATTAGTGTAGCTACCAGCAATACGACTATACTCTTCAGAACATCACGCAGGGGCATCGCATCTACCTGCGCCTTACTCTTTTTTTCCTGATAGCTGGTTCCTGTGCTGGCATCCGGTATCACATGAATATCCAGATTAGGTACGCTGGAAATCAGGCGTTCCGTCAAGGTGGGCTTGCTGAAAATATTCTTTCGTGCAATGGTACTTCGTCCAATTACGATTTTTGAGATGCCGGAAAGACGGGCAAATTCCGCAATCTGATAAGGCACGTCATCGCCATAACTTGTCTCAATCGCAGCGCCAAGTTGCTGGGCCAGACGCTTATTATCCTGCAAACGCTTTTTATCATCGTCACTCATCGCCGCTGTATTTGGCGTTTCCACATAAAGAGCGGTAAATGTTCCCCGAAAGGCTCTTGCCATCCTTGCAGCAGTCCGAATGATTTTTGCGTTGGATGGCGACGAGGAAAGACATGCCAGAATGTGCTCGTCTGTATGGTAATCGCCTCGGCTCTGTACTCTGGCGCTTTCCGTCAGCAAGTTCACCCGGTCAGCGCACCGACGGAGGGCGATTTCCCGCAATGCGGTGAGATTTTCCAGCGTGAAAAAATTAACTGTTGCCCGCTGCGCCTGATCTTCCCGGTACACATTTCCACTTGCCAGTCGTTCCAGCAACTCCGCAGGCTCAATATCCACCAGTTCTACCTGCTCTGCTTGATCAAAGGTGGAATCCGGAATGCGCTCCCGCACAAGAATTCCGGTGATAGAGGCTACTGTATCGTTGAGACTCTCGATATGTTGGACATTTACAGTCGTATAGACATCAATTCCTGCATTTAGCAGTTCCTGAACATCCTGATACCGCTTCGTGTGCCGACTGCTTTCGGCGTTGGTATGGGCCAACTCATCCACCAGTATGAGCTGGGGATTTCGCTTGAGCGCAGCATCAATATCAAATTCACGAAGGGTCATTCCTTCGTAAGCAACTTGCTTCACAGGAAGCTGCTCCAAGCCGTCCAGAAGTGCCATCGTCTGGGGGCGGGCATGGGGTTCTATGTATCCAGCAACCACATCGATGCCACGCTCCTTAGCCTGATGAGCCGCCTGAAGCATGGCATAGGTCTTTCCGACACCTGCGGCATAACCGAAAAAGATTTTGAGTTTTCCGCTTTTCTTAGTGGATGCATCGTTACGGATCGCACGAAGAAGCTGATCCGGATCTTGTCTTGGCAGTTCCATTTTAACCCTCCTATCTGTCACTCAAGTAAAAGCGATTCCCTTTTTCAATATTATAACACACAACGTCAAAACCTACATCTGCGACTGATCCACGGCAAATTTGTTCAGACATCCAATGAAAAAATCGACGACAGGTGATTTTTTGGAATCCCTCCATAGTGCTATTTGTGTGATTTGATTCTGGGTAATCGGCTCAATGGGCAAGTCAGCATATTCCATCACAACCGGGGCGCAACGAAGACGCACCAACCGTGTATTATAATGAGTTTTTTCCGATATGTCTGTATTCTCTGGTAAAAAAATTATGTCCAATTTGTGTGTTTCCAGTTCTCTGCACAATTCACTTTCTTCTCCGCTGAAAATATGGATAGAGACATCTGGATGCTGCTTTCCGTAAGTCTCGAAAGCATCTGCGAGACCGCCTGCCATTAATGGGTTGGAAAAACCGATTCGCAAGCTGTTTTCGCCGTAAGTCAGAGCAGTTTCTTGTCTATTCCAATTGTTTTCCAGAAAAACATCCAGTTTTTTCATCAGAAAATACCCAAAAATAAATATGGCTGATGTACTTACAAGTAAAATAACATCCTGCATGGATTCACCCCCCATTCCCTTGATTTTTCTTGAAATCAAGTATGAAAGCACTTTTGCAAATTTCTGTTACTTCCCAACGCCAACATGGTATCTCCTGCTTTCAGCACTGTGTCTGAAGAAATAGATAACTCCAGCTTGCCGCTTTTCTTGATTCCCATAATGTTAATGTTGAATTTTTTACGAATATCGAGCTCTCCAATCGAATGGTCCGCCCAATCTTTGGGAATGGGAATCTCAAACATGGCATGATTTTCATCCAGTTCTATGTAATCGAGAATGTGATCCGCACTGTAACGGATTGCTGTCCACTTTGCGAGCTGTTTTTCCGGGTAGACTACTTCGTTTGCACCGTTACGCAGCAAAAATTTTTCCTGAACGTCAGTTGCAGCTCTGGAAACTACAAACCTCGCTCCTAATTCACTGAGCAGAGAAGTTGTTTCCAATGAACTTTGAAAGTTGTTGCCGATGGCCACAATGCATACATCATAGTTGCGAACACCGAGAGATTCCAAGAAATCGGCATTCGTACTGTCTCCAATCTGTGCATTGGTAACAAGGGGCAGAACAGCCTCTACACGTTCCTCCGAAGTATCTACCGCCATCACCTGATGACCCAAATGATTTAAGTGCAGGGCAATATGCTTTCCAAATCGCCCCAGACCAATTAGAAGAATTGATTTCATAATGTCTCCTTTATCCTACTGTTATTTTTTCCTTTGGTAGTTTTGAAACTTTCTTTTGTGCACTGGACAAGGCCGCAAAAATCAATGTAAGGCCACCTACTCGCCCAAAAAACATCAGCAGAATCAAAACACTCCGTGAGAGCAGATTCAGTTCCGGCGTAATTCCCAGGGACAGGCCGACTGTGCCAACAGCCGAGGCAGTTTCAAAAAGGCAGGTAAGCATGGGAAGTCCTTCGGAAACGCTGATGATAAGGCCACCGGTACAACATAGCGTGATATACATAAGCGAAATTGTCGCTGCATTTTTTACGACATCATCATCAATGCGACGTCCAAAGAGGTTGGCATTTTCTCTGCGCCGAAAGGTAGAAATCGCAGTAGTAAGCAAAACAGCAATGGTTGTTGTTTTCAAACCGCCTGCGGTAGACCCGGGACTACCGCCGATCAGCATCAGCGCAATGGTGATAAATTGTCCGGCCTCACTTAAATCCGTTAATTCCACCGTATTAAAACCCGCCGTTCGTGGTGTCACGGCTTGAAAAAGAGAAGATAAAAGCCGTTCCTTTCGGGTGAGATCAGCAAACTCAAAAAAATAAAAGTACATTGCCGGAACGATCAATAAAACCGCTGTGGTACAAAGAATCACCTTACTTTGCATCCGATATTTGTGCAAATGCAATCGATTTGTCCGAATATCATCCCAAGTCAGAAAGCCAATGCCGCCAAACACAATCAAGAACATAATCGTAAAGTTTATGACTGGATTTGCTGCATAGCTGGTCAGGGAGGAAAAGGGAGTGCGCACACCCAACAGATCAAAGCCTGCGTTGCAAAAAGCGGACACGGAATGAAACAGCGCCATCCAAAGTCCCTTTTTCCCGAAATCGCGGCAAAACACCGGCGCCATCACGGCTGCACACAGCAGTTCCATCACCAGTGTCACCCTGACGATAAAGCCAGTCAAGCGAACGATTCCCCCTACCTTTGGCGCTGAAATCGCCTCCTGCATGGTACTGCGCTGCATCAAAGAAATCTTCCGGCCGGAAATCATTGCAAAGGATGCGGCTACGGTAATAACCCCCATGCCTCCAATCTGAATCAGCAGTAAAATGACAAGCTGGCCGAAGGCCGACCAGTATGTTGCCGTATCATGTATAATGAGTCCGGTTACACAAACTGCTGAGGTAGAAGTAAACAATGCATCCGAGAAAGGCGTTGCCAGTCCGCTGCGGCTGGAAAACGGCAGCATTAAAAGGAACGTGCCGAAAAGGATCACCCCGGAAAAACCGAGGATGATAATTTGAAACGAAGTCAACTTCCTTTTTAACAACATTACTCCCATAACTGCAATCCTCCTTTATACCCCTTTATGTGCCCTTAATCATAAATCAAAGGGAGTAAAGAAGGTAAAAGAGAATGCGTATCTGTATTAAGGCCGTCTAAAGATGCAGGACGTATTCTTTTTTATCACGAGCTTGTGCCAGAAATTCAATCAGCCGTTTCCTTGTCAGAATCCCGCATAGAGCATTCCGGCCATCAACGATGGGGACAAAATTCTGATTCAGCATTGAAGTTACAACCTGCTCGAAATCTGCATCTATTTGTAACGCAGGACAAAAATCTCTGCGAACAATGCTGCCAAGTCGGTATCCCTCCTGTACTTTCAAGTCTGTTGTCTGGCAAACAAGAAGGTGGCGGAGGAAATCTCCCTCTGTCACGCTTCCAATATACTGTTCCTGATCATTCAGTACCGGAACAGCGGTATAGCCATGTACCATAAACCGTTCCAATCCCTGACGAATCGTATCCTTTTCATGAAGAAATACAGTGGAGATTTTGGGAATCATGATTTTAGCTATGTTCATTTCACCCCTCCAGAATACCGTCCAGCATCAGATTGACTTCCAGCACATTGACAGTCTCTTCGCCAAAGATGCCAAGGAATCGTCCGTCGGTGCAGTTTTGGATGATCTCACGCACTTCATCTTCGGTCATATCATTTGCCTTTGCAATGCGTGCTACCTGATACTCCGCTGCCGCCGGGGAAATATGGGGATCAAGCCCACTGCCGGAACAGGTGACAAGATCCACCGGAACAGCTGTTTCATCCATATCCGGGTCGGCAGCCCGGAGCTTTTCCACCCGCTCTGCCACGAGCTGTGCATACTCCTCGCTTGCCGGAGAGATGTTAGATGGGGCGGCATACATCAGCGCCTTTCCGTTTTCATCTGTATAGGTAGAAACATCGATATTCATAATGCGTCCCCACATATGGGACTCATCCGTATATTGCTGCCCCAGCAACTCACAGCCGTATTTTTTTCCATCTACTTCAATGATACTTCCATTGGCATTATCCGAGAAAATAAGCTGAGCAATTCCTGTGACAACACCCGTATAGATCACGCCGCACAGCAGAGTAAAGATTAAAAAGATCATACCTGCCTTTGGTAATACACTTTTTATTGTTTTCATGATATATCTCCTCCTTATACCAGGCCGGTGAACACCAGCAGAACATCAATTAGTTTCACAAAGATAAAGGGAGCCGCCAGACCGCCCAAACCATAAACAAGCAGGTTCCGTGACAGCAGCTTTCCGGCAGGAACTTCACGATATTTCACACCTTTCAGTGCCAACGGAATGAGCGCAATAATGATGAGTGCATTATAAATAATCGCAGAGAGGACGGCACTTTGCGGGGAATGTAAACCCATAATATTCAGAGCAGACAGTCCCGGATAAAGTCCCATAAACAGCGCCGGAATAATGGCAAAGTATTTTGCCACATCGTTGGCAATGGAGAAGGTAGTCAGGCTGCCTCGTGTCATCAAAAGCTGTTTGCCGATGCGAACAATGTCGATCAGTTTTGTGGGTGAAGAGTCCAAATCCACCATGTTACCTGCTTCTTTGGCCGCTTGTGTGCCGCTGTTCATGGCAACTGCAACATCTGCTTGTGCCAAAGCCGGAGCGTCGTTGGTGCCGTCGCCTGTCATGGCGACCAAATGACCCTTGGCCTGAAAATCACGAATCATTGCCAGCTTTCCTTCCGGCGTTGCTTCCGCAAGGAAGTCATCCACACCGGCCTCGGCAGCAATGGCCGCAGCAGTAATCGGATTGTCGCCGGTGATCATAATGGTCTTGATGCCCATTTTCCGCAGATCTGCGAATTTCTCCTTCACACCCTGCTTGATAATATCCTTCAAATAGATAACGCCGAGAATTTTGTGGTTCTTAGCCACAACCAGAGGTGTGCCGCCCTTGGACGCAATAGACTTGACAACTCGATCACAGTCCGGAGAATACATTCCGCCTGCATGGGTCACATAACTCTGCATGGCATCTGCTGCGCCTTTTCGGATTTCGTTGCCGTCAAAGTCGACGCCGCTCATACGAGTCACGGCAGTAAATGGGACAAAGTGCATATTCTTGTCCTGAAGGCTTCTGCCACGAATTCCAAACTGCTCCTTTGCCAGCACAACAACGCTTCTGCCCTCCGGGGTTTCATCTGCCAGAGAAGAAAGCTGCGCGGCGTCCGCCAGTTCCTGAATATCTACACCATCTACCGGAATGAACTCCGATGCCTGTCGATTGCCCAGAGTGATTGTTCCGGTTTTATCAAGCATCAGAATGTCTACATCACCAGCGGCTTCAATGGCACGTCCGCTCATGGCCAGAACATTTGCCTGGTTCAGTCGGGACATGCCGGCAATACCGATGGCGGAAAGCAAGGCACCAATGGTAGTAGGCGCAAGGCACACCAACAGCGCTACCAGAGTTGTTACAGAGGTGGGATTCTCAATTCCCGCCAGCTTTGCAGAAAAAATGGAATAAGTGTAGAGAGAGACTGTCACCAAGATAAAGATAATGGACAAGGCTACCAGAAAAATCTGCAAAGCAATTTCGTTGGGCGTCTTCTTCCGGGCAGCACCTTCTACCATCGCAATCATCTTGTCCAGAAAGCTTTCTCCGGCTTCGTTGGTCACTCTGACAACGATCCAGTCCGACAGTACAGTGGTGCCGCCGGTTACAGCGTTGCGGTCGCCGCCTGCCTCACGAATTACGGGAGCGGATTCGCCGGTGATGGCGCTTTCATCCACAGATGCCGCACCTTCTATGACTTCACCGTCTGCCGGAATCTGCTCTCCGGCTTTGACAATCACCAGTTCCCCCTTTTTCAGCAGGGCGGATGGAACCACAGTCACGCTGTCCTTCTGCGATACGGAGGGAATTTTATGTGCATCCACATCCTTTCGAGATGCCCGGAGAGAATCTGCCTGTGCTTTACCACGGCCTTCTGCAATGGCCTCGGCAAAGTTGGCAAATAGCACGGTAAACCAAAGGATAATGGCAATCGCCAGTGTATATCCGCTTGGAGCGTCTTTTAACCCGAACAGGGATACCACCCAAAGGATACTGGTCAAGATCGCAGACACAAAAACCAGAAACATGACCGGGTTTTTTGCCTGTGTTTTCGGACTTAATTTCGCAAAAGAATCTTTTATTGCCCTGCCGAGCATTTTCCGGTCGGCAAAAGCACTTTTCTGTTTTGTACGCATATCTGTAAACCTCCTTTACGCAATGCTGCCAAAGAACTCAGCAAGCGGACCAAGGGCAAGCGCCGGGAAGAAGCTCAGCGCACCAATCAGCAATACCACAACAATCAGCAGGAAAACAAACATTCCATTTGTGGTAGACAAGGTGCCCGCAGTCGTGGCAATTTTCTTTTTCCCAGCCAGGCTGCCTGCGATTGCAAGTGTGCCGATGATGGGCAGGAACCGGGCAAAGAGCATCATCAGTCCCAGACTTACATTCAGAAATACGGTATTCGCATTGAAACCGGCAAAGGCAGAGCCGTTATTGCCGCCACAGGATGAGTAGGCATACAGCATTTCAGAGAAACCGTGGGCACCGCCGTTATGCAGGCTATCCATGACAGAGGGTACTACAGCGGCAAGGCCGCTGCCGACCAGAATTGCAATGGGTGTTGCAAGGCAAACCAGTACCGACCATTTCATCTCATAAGGCTCAATTTTCTTGCCAAGGAATTCCGGAGTGCGGCCTACCATCAGACCGGCAATAAACACCGCCAGAATGGCAAAAGCAAGCATACCGTAAAGGCCGCAGCCCACGCCGCCGAAAATAACCTCGCCAAGCTGCATCAGCAGCATAGTCACCATACCGGCAAGCGGCGTGTAGCTGTCATGCATGGAATTTACAGAGCCGTTAGAAGCTGCTGTGGTGAAGGCTGCCCAGGTAGAGGACGCTGCAATGCCGAAGCGAGTCTCCTTGCCCTCCATATTGCCGCCCGCCTGTTCTGCCATTGACATATTGACTGCGCCGTTTTGTGCAAGCTGGGATGTGCCAGCCTGTTCAGTGACGGCGATGCAGCCCAAGGCAACAACCAGGCAGAGAAACATTGCCATAAAGATTGCAATACCCTGCCTCTTGTTCTTTACCGCAGAACCGAATGTGAAACACAGTGCCGCCGGAATCAGCAGAATGGAAATCATTTCGATCAGATTGGTAAAGGCATTGGGATTTTCCAAAGGATGTGCGGAGTTGACGCCCATATAACCGCCGCCGTTGGTGCCGGTCTGTTTGATTGCGACCTGGCTGGCCGCAGGACCCATCGGTACGAACTGCTCGGTGACGATCTGTGCATCCGAAACGATTTCACCATCTACAGTGACGGTTTCGGTATCTAAATCAATTACCGCATCCTCAAGGATTTCACCTTCTGCACTGACGGCAATCGGTTCTACAAGAGATACTGTTTCTGCACTTTTCAGGTTCTGAATCACGCCGCCGCCTACCAGCAACAGAGAAATGACCAAATTCAGCGGGAGTAGGATGTGAACCACAATGCGGGTCAAGTCCACCCAAAAGCTTCCCAACCCGGAGGATTTCACCTTGATAAAGCCACGGATCAATGCAAATAGAACGGCGATACCTGTAGCTGCGGAAACAAAGTTCTGAACAGTCAGACCTAAAGCCTGAGTGAGATAACTCAATGTGGATTCACCGGAATACGCCTGCCAGTTTGTATTGGTAATGAAACTTGCAGAAGTATTAAATGCCAAATCCCATTTCACACCGGAAAGATGCTGCGGGTTTCCGGGAAGAACTCCCTGCAGAAGTTGAAGCAGGAACAGAAAAACAAGCCCGATACCGGAAAAGATCATTACACTTACCGCATATTTTTTCCATGTCATCTGTTCTTCTCTGTCTACACGCATAACCTTGTAAATCAGGTTTTCGCACGGTGTCAGAACTTTGGACAAAAAAGTTTTCTCGCCGCTCATGACGTTTTTTATGTATGTGCCCAGCGGAATTGCCAAAACAACCAGAATGGCAAGGTATAAAACATACTGAATCATGGTGCTCATGCCTGATCATCTCCCTTCATTAAAATATAGACATACCACAGCAGCATTGCTGCCGCACATACACCTATGAGTGCAATTAGCATTTGCATAAGATTCATCCTCCTTTTTTGCTGTCCCCAATATCATAAAACCTTTCCTCTAAAAATGGCATTAGTCATCTTTTGTGCGTTTAAAGATGAAATAAAGATTACAACCAACCCAAAAGCCATGCCATAGGAAAGGCGATAACGATCGTACTGATACAGACACACGCCAAAACCAGTAAGGGCATTCCAACAAAGATGGAGATGAAGCCAAGTAGCGGATGATGCCAAATAAAGCGCTCCGCTTTTGCGTCAAATCTCTGTTCAAATCTTCTCGCCGCATTTGTAATGCTCATAATTGTTCACCTCATTTCTTTCTTGCAAGGCCATAATACCGCTTAAAGTATTAAGTGGGGAAAAGGGTCCTGCAATCGAAACTAAGACTGTATAAGTCTTTAAGAAAAAAGAGTCAGACCCGGAAGAGGACTGACTCATTCATATAATGATTTTGAAATTGTATTTTCGAGAAGAGAATACCCTTGACAAATCTCGTCTCAAAAAGCTATACTACTGAAGTACGCAGACGAAAACGGGTTTCGCAATACCGCATTTTTCGTAGATGACGGGTTTTCCGGCACGAACTTTGACCGTCCCGATTGGCAACGGCTTATGGGATTGGTGGACGAGGGAAGGGTCGGCACGATTATCGTAAAAGACATGAGCCGCCTGGGGCGCGACTATTTGAAAGTCGGTATGTATACAGAGATGATTTTCCCCAATGCCGATATTCGCTTCATTGCCATTAACAACGGCGTAGATAGTGCAAACCAGGCTGAAAACGACATGACCCCGTTTATTAATATCTTTAATGAATTTTATGCTAAGGATACCAGCCGTAAGATACGTGCCGTTTTCAAAGCAAAGGGACAGTCCGGGAAGCCGCTCAGCACGAACCCGCCATACGGATATGTGAAAGACCCGGAAGATAAAACGCATTGGATCATTGATGAAGAAGCGGCTGCGGTTGTCCGGGAGATATTTCGGCTGTGCGTACAGGGGTATGGAGTATCACAGATTGCAAAGGAGATCACAAAGCGGCACATCATGAATCCTACGGCGTATGCCAAGCACCACGGACGAACGATTCCTGATAATCGGGAATTTGCCGGAGATTACATATGGGGAAATAGTACTGTTTCCCATATGCTCTCCAGGCCTGAATATCTCGGATCTACAGTCAACTTCAAGACCTACCGCAAATCCTACAAACAGAAAAAGCAATTGCATCGTGACCCTTCTGAGTGGCAGATTTTCGAGAACACCCATGAAGCCATTATTGACCGAGAGACCTACGATATCGTGCAGCGGATCCGCGACGGCAGGCGCAGAGTTACACCAATAGGTGAAATGCCGACTTTGTCCGGCATGGTATTCTGTGCCGACTGTGGTGCGAAGCTGTACCAGGTGCGCGGGCGCAATCTACCGCAAAGCGAGTACATGGTTTGCGCCACCTATCGTAAACGGGGAAAAGAAGTCTGTTCCTCACATCAGATCCGCAATTCCGTTATTGAGGAGTTCCTGCTGGACGGCATCCGTAATGTAACCGCCTATGTGCGTGAGCACGAGGAGGAATTCGTGGAAATGGTCACAAAGTTGTCCAAAGCCGAAACCGAAAAGACGCTCCGAGACGAAAAACGGGAGCTGGAGCAGACTCAAACACGGATTCACAAGCTCGATACCATCATTCAGCGGCTCTACGAGGATAATGTCGAGGGTAAGATATCCGATGAGCGTTTTGCCAAGATGTCCGAAAGTTATGAAGCGGAGCAAAAGACACTGGACGAACGCATCACGGTGCTTCGAGGTAATATTGCCGCTCAGCAGGAGAATCGTGTGAATGTGGACAGCTTCATTGCTCTTGTACGAAAGCATACAGATATCCGTGAACTGAATGCAGAGATCATAAGGGAATTTGTTGAGCGTATTGAAGTTTTCCAAGCTGAACGTGTATGCGGAAAAAAGGTTCAGAAACTTAGAATCGTATGGAATTGTATCGGCTCATTTAATCCGCCACAGCCAGACGGAAAAGAAAAAACGGCATAGCCGCATAACACGACTATGCCGATATTTCCGGGATTACGAAATCCCTAAGTTGCACCCGCTTTTGGCGGGGTCCCTGAGTTTTTCACTGGTGCGGTTATTCCTCAAAATCGAAAATGGCCTTCTTTTCCAGCAGGGGGCCGAAGCGGTCCTTCCACCGGTGGTGCATGGGGGACACGTCATAGGCCGCCAGGGCCGCCGGGTCCATGTCCAGCCGGATCAGCACATGGTACCGGTTCTCCCGGTCCACGCAGTTATGGAATACCTCCGCGCCCCGGACGCCGGGAATGTCCCCGGCTGCGGAGAAAATCTCCCGGATCTCCGGCAGATATGCCCGCCAGTCCCCGGCGTCAGCCCGGAACCGGGCCAGAATGCAGTGCTTCATGCCGCAGCCCCCTTACAGGCCGACATACGGCAGGATCAGGCCCAGGATCATGACAATGGCCATCAAAAGGGCCACGCCCATGGCCACATACCGGGTCCAGTTTTGCTTTTTCATGGGGTTTCCTCCTTTGGAATCACACGCTTGATGCTTTTTTCCACCTTGCGCCGGGGGGCCAGCACCTCGTGGCCGCAGCCGGCGCACCGCAGGCGGATGTCCATCCCCACCCGCAGCACCTCCCACCGGCGGCTGCCGCAGGGGTGGTCCTTTTTCAGTTCAACGATATCATGGAGCTTCAGGTCCATTGGCTGCCCGCCTTTCCGGTCTATGATTTTTTGATATCCTCCCAGTACCGCCGGGCGGCCTGTTCGGTCTTGTTGTCGCCGTATTGGTAATAGGTCACGTCCCCCAGGGCCTCCGGCAGATACCGCTGGGCCACATAGTGGTGGGGGTAGTCGTGGGGGTATTTGTAGGCCGGGGCCTTGCCGCTGCCGGTGCTGTCGGCGTGGACGTTCTGCAGGTGCCGGGGCACCTGACCCACCCTGCCCCGGCGGATGTCGTCCATGGCGGCGATGATGGCGTTGTGGGCGGAGTTGGACTTGGGAGCCGTGGCCAGCAGAATGGCCGCCTCCGCCAGAGGCAGTCTGGCCTCCGGCAGGCCCAGCTCCCGGGCGGCGTCCACGCAGGCCTTGGTAACGGCCATGGCCTGGGGATAAGCCAGACCCACGTCCTCGGCGGCCATGACCAGCAGCCGTCGGCAGGGGGACAGCAGGTCCCCGGCCTCCAGCAGCCGCCCCAGGTAATACACCGCCGCGTCCGGGTCGGAGCCCCGGATGGACTTCTGCAGGGCGGACAGCAGGTCGTAATGCTCGTCCCCCTCCCGGTCATAGCGCATGGCGCTGCGCTGGGCCGCCTGGGCGGCGTCCGCCGCCGTGATGCGCAGACCTCCGTCCACCGGCCGGGCGGCCCGGTCCAGCAGCTCCACGGCGTTGACGGCCTTGCGCACGTCGCCGCCGCACCCAGCGGCGATAAGCCCCGGCACCTCCTCCTCCCAGGTCAGGGGCAGGGGACTGCGGCTGCGGACAATGTCCAGGGCCCGCAGCACGGCGGGCAGAGTCTCCTCCGCCGTCAGGGCCTTGAACTCGAACACCGTGCTGCGGGACAGCAGGGCGTTGTACACATAGAAATAGGGATTCTCCGTGGTGGAGGCGATGAGGGTGATCTTGCCGTTTTCCATGAACTCCAGCAGGCTCTGCTGCTGCTTCTTGTTGAAATACTGGATCTCGTCCAGGTACAGCAGCACCCCGTTGGGGGCCAGCATGGTGTCCACGTCCGCGATGATGGCCTTCACGTCCTGCAGGGACGCCGTGGTGGCGTTCAGGTGATACAGGGCCTTCTCCGTGCGCTTGGCGATGATGGAGGCGATGGTGGTCTTGCCGGTGCCGGAGGGGCCGTAGAAGATCATGTTGGCGGAGGTCCCGCCCTCGATGAGCCGCCGCAGCAGGGCGCCGGGGCCCAACAGGTGCTTCTGCCCCGCCACCTGATCCAGGGTCTGGGGCCGTATTTCGTCTGCCAATGGCCGCATGGCGGCAGCCTCCTTTCGTGTGGCCCGGGGCGCAAGGCCCCTGCCGGGGAAATCCTCAGGTATTATACCACACTCCGGCGGCTTTTGCACCCCCGATTTGCATTTTTCCCGGGGGTCTGGTACAATAGGGGGCGAGGTGATCTGTTATGAAATCTCCCCAGGAGGTGGCCGCCATCATCCGGCGGCTGAAGGAGCTGTATCCCGACGCGGCGTGTTCCCTGGACTATGGAAAGGACTATGAGCTGCTGTTTTCCGTGCGCCTGGCGGCCCAGTGCACCGACGCCCGGGTGAACCAGGTGACCCCGGCGCTGTTTGCCCGGTTTCCTACCCTGGAGGCCTTTGCCGCCGCCAGCCCGGAGGAGGTGGGGGAATACGTCCGCTCCTGCGGCTTCTGGCGGGCCAAGGCCCGGGATATCGTGGCCTCGGCGCAGATGCTGCTGTCGGATTTCGGCGGCCGGGTGCCGGACAATATGGAGGACCTGCTGCGGCTGCCCGGCGTGGGCCGCAAAACCGCCAACCTGATCCTGGGGGACGTGTACGGCCAGGCGGGCTACGTCTGCGACACCCACTGCATCCGGATCACCGGCCTGCTGGGGCTGACGGACGGGTCCAAGGACCCCCTGAAGGTGGAGCAGCAGCTACGGGCCTGCATCCCGCCGGAGGAGTCCAGCAATTTCTGCCACCGGATGGTGCTCCATGGCCGGGCGGTGTGCGTGGCCCGGCGGCCCGACTGCGCCGGCTGTACCCTGCGGGACCTGTGCGACTATGGGAAAACCGTCCGGGAGCCGTAAGCGGAAGTAAGAGCGTTTATAACGCAATTTTGCTATGCAAAAGCATAGCAAAAAATAGAATGTGCCATTCCCTCGCCCCTTCGGGGCAACCGGGAATGATGCACAAAACTTCATGCACAGAAGAGTTTGCCTGTTTTCGCGGTGCGCCGCACAGTGCATGAAGTTTTATGCCCCGGCGATTGACAGCCGCAGGGGAAAGGGGTATAGTATCGCCGGGAGCCGTCTTCCCCGGGAAATGGCGGCTGTTCGCTTATCTCGGGAGGTGTGTTTGTTGAAGGAAATGCTTTCTCTGTTTCTGACCTTCGCTAAGGTGGGGGTCATGACCTTCGGCGGCGGCTATGCCATGCTGCCGATCCTGCAGCGGGAGGTGGTGGAGAACAAGGGCTGGGCCACCGATGAGGAGCTGACCGATTACTTTGCCATCGGCCAGTGTACCCCCGGCGTCATCGCCGTGAACACCGCCACGTTTATCGGCCAGAAGCGCCGGGGCATCATCGGCGGCATCGTGGCCACCCTGGGCGTGGTGTTCCCGTCTCTTATCATCATTGCGGCCCTGGCCGGGGTCATCGACGCGTTTTCCCATCTGGCCTGGGTGCAGCACGCCTTTGCCGGCATCCGGGTGTGCGTGTGCGTGCTGATTTTCAACGCCGTGCTGAAGCTGTGGAAGGGCGCGGTGAAGGACGTGTGGGGCCTGGTGATCTTCCTGGTGATCCTGGCACTGTCGGTGTTCACCAAGCTCTCGCCCATTATCTATGTGTTGGCGGCAGCCGTGGCGGGGCTGCTGATCAAGAATCTGGGGGCGAAGCGGTCATGATCTATCTGCAGCTGTTTTACGAATTTTTCAAAACCGGCCTGTTCGCCGTAGGCGGCGGCCTGGCCACTCTGCCGTTTCTGTACGATATGGCGGACCGCACCGGCTGGTTCACCCGGCCCCAGCTGGCGGATATGCTGGCGGTCAGCGAGTCCACCCCTGGCCCCATCGGCGTGAACATGGCCACCTATGTGGGCTTTGTCACCCGGGGCATTCCCGGGGCCATTATTTCCACCCTGGGCCTGGTGACGCCGTCCGTCATCGTGATCCTGATCATCGCGGCCTTTCTGAAGGCCTTCCGCCACAACCGCTATGTGGAGGCGGCGTTTTACGGTCTGCGCCCGGCGTCCACGGCTATGGTGGCGGCGGCGGGCCTGTCGGTGGTGGCCATCACCTTGCTGAACACCGGGGCAGC
>OHCE01000338.1_pt1 | contig 26590 bp, 16 predicted proteins | sample 1577571 | NCBI WGS metagenome assembly OHCE01 (sample SAMEA3879505, study PRJEB24766) | human gut metagenome | biome: human-associated habitat; feature: feces | place: USA | collected 1985/1987 | reverse complement strand
CAGCAACAATTTCTTCTTTCCCCGACACCGCATAATAAGCCGTATACAAATCTTCTTTTATAATGTCATCAGCAAGCTGTATCTGCCTCTTAACATTTCTCTTCTCCTGCTTCAGCTCATCCAGTTCTTCCTGCACTTCCATGTGCCATATCTGATATTCCCGGTACTGCTCTTCATTCTTTATACTGCGTTTCCGACTAGAACTTTCTCTGTATATCTCCTTCTGCCTATCCTCAATCTGCTGAATCCTATCTTCTTTCTCACTTATGAAATCCACAAGCTCCACAATACTTTTGATGTCATTATTCACAAGCAGCAGATATTCATCCTGTAACTGATGAAACCTCTTCAAATCCTCTGCATACTTTGCTCCACCAACTACAAAACGCTTCTGTTCTACAACCCTTAATCTGTATAGCTTTGCATAAAACTTCTTCTGGAATGGTGACAGCTTCGCCCTGTGCAGCCCCCTGATATCCGACGAATAAAAGTAAGGCTTTGCCATCCAAGGCATATCCACATGATGCCTTAGCATATCTTCTGAAAACATCTCGTCCATTTTTGCAAGCTTATGATAATACCGAAATCCCGGTGCCTGCACCTCCATCCATGCGTCTTTCTTAAATACATATCCAAGTCTTTTCATCAGATATTTAAAATGCTCCACATTTCCGGCTGCATACGCACACATCTTAGCATCACGAAGTATAATATCCTTCATGGACATTTCCTTTTCCCACTTGTCCCTGCTGATATTCTTTGGATTTCTGCTATACTCTGCCGGCATTATGGAAAGTCCAAGCTCATCACAATATTTATTTGTAATCGGCTGCAGATGATTCTTCCAATTGCCTTTAGGTGAATTATACTTCTTGCCGGTTGTCATACTCACACTATTCCAGATCAGATGCCCATGCATATGTTCCCTGTCAGTATGAACTGCATACACCGCCTCATAATCATTACCAAGCACATCCTTTGCAAAGTGCTCCAGCACATACATTGCCTGCTCTGCCGTCACTTTTTCTTCCGGTGAAAATGATATGATCACATGATAGCCCTGCCTTTTACCTGTCTTATGAAATATATTCTTCGTCTCCTCCATCTGCTCAAATGCCGTATCCGGCAGGCAGTTAATACTGCCCACCAGTACACATTCTTCTGTCTTATCCGTATTCTGTATATATTCCAAAGCATTCTTCAGGTGTGATGCCGGATTTCTGCCATCTGACTCCTGTATATTTAAGATCTTTGTAATCGCCATACTTCCAGCACCTCCCCGAATGTTTTCTTTACATCATCCAGACTGTTCTGCAATTTATCAATATCGCTGTAATACAATCTCCCCTGTGAATTGCCAAGCTTTACCGTCTGATTAATATTATTTGCAATACCTGCTATGATACGGATTGCTTTTGCCCTGTCCTCAGGATAACTTGTATCTATGTTGCCGCCCGTCCGGATCAATTCTCTTATATAGGCACTTGCTGTCATTCCCGTCCGGTTAAGTGCCGCTTTTAGAATATCCATATCTTTCTCCGACAGCTTCACAGATACCTTATGATCTTTCCTGTCAGACTTGTATCTTCGCTTTCCATCTGCCATACGTTTCTCCCCTTTCGTAGTTTTCTAATGCTGTATCAAACCAATCTCTTTTTATCTGTACCATTGCTTTTTTCATCCTTTCCAAAAGTTCTGCTTATAGGTTTTGCAAGATGCGGAAAAGGTCGGACCTTTTCCCGAAAAAATATAAACGCCATCAGCGTTTACATAATTTTTCGTCTTGGCAGGAGCACCTGCACCCTGTATATAATATGTGGTGGTTAATGTACCACCACAATTACTGATATGGTGGCACTTTTGCCATCACTTTACTGTTTTAGTGGCGTTTTCCGCCACCACTTTTCCATTTTGATGGCACTTTCCGCCACCATGGCTTTTTTCTCGCTTATCTGAGTGGTGGCGCTTTTTGCCGTCACTTTGCTGTTTTGACGGCGCTTTTTGCCCCCACTTTTGCATTTTGACGGCACTTTTTGCCCCCACACTTTTTTCAGCTCTGATTTGTGCGGGGGCGCTTTCTGCCCCCACTTTGTGGTTTTGGGGGCGCTTTTTGCCCCCATTTTCATGTTTTGACGGCGCTTTTTGCCCCCACACTAATGAAACTGCATTACCACATCCACAATAACGATTTCCTCTGCCATCATCCTGGTCTGTGTTCTTAGCTGTAACTGTTCTGTAAAGGAATTTGGATTCTTTGGCTTATGCTTTTTCAGCCACTTAGCTTCAATATCATCGAGTAGCTCATATGCTATATCATTGACTTCATCCGCTCTCTCTTCAAGCTCACCGAACCGCACCAGACTCTTATATCTCATTGGATATTCTTCCTTGATATATTTAATCCACATACGCCCATACTTTCCTACATCTATATCTGCCTTCTCTGTTCCTGCGACAAGCACCGGATAAAAAATTCCATCCCTTTCTTCATATGGGATGTCAAGCTTTTCAAATGTTGTCTTACTCATAATGATTACCGCCTTTCTCATCACTCTGCAGAATATCAAGCACATGCTTTAATTGAACCAGCAGTTCTTCAACATCTATACCTCTGTCAGATTCATCTAATGTCTGTAATTCTTCCAGTATCGTATCAAGATGCACCTGTACTTTCTTTGCCACCTTCATTCCACCAACAACCCTGATTTCATGCTTCAGAAGACATTGGATGATATAATCCTGTTTTGAAAGTCCGCTGAGTGAAACCTTCACATTCAGCTCCTGTGCTTCCTCCGGTGACATACGAAACGCTACTACAACATTTCTCCATCTGTTCTTGGCATCCAGCCTTTTCTCGCTCATAATAATCTGCTCCTTCCGATATAAAATCTATTCTTTTAATTTCTGCTGCATATATCCAGCAAAACTTGTACCGGCATGATTCATAATGTTTTACATAGGCATTATCAGACTGCCTTGTACTTATCAATGCTTATAATCTTTTCAGCAGCCGCATCCATATCAATCATAGGTGCCGTTTCCTCTGTCTGCATGATTTCTACATCATCATCCTGCTCTTCACAATCCTCAAAGCTTGCATTGACAGCATCAAGTCTGTCCGCCATTGCCACCTGCTTTGACGGAAACAGATGCGAATAACGATATGTGATATCAATGCTCTCATGACCAACCCTGTCAGCTATTGCAACTGCGGAAAACCCGAGGTCGATCAGATGTGAAATGTGCGAATGCCTTAGATCATGGATTCTGATTTTCTTCACACCGGATAATTTGCAACCACGCTCCATCTCATGATGAAGAAAACTCTTTGTTACCAGAAAAATCCTGTCTGTTGGTGTCTGGTCATATAACATTGCAAAATATTCCTGCATTTCTTCGGCAAGGAACTTCGGCAGCTTGATTGTTCTGTTGCTCTTAGGTGTTTTCGGTGTTGTAATAACATCCTGCCCCTGCAGCCGCTGATACGATTTATTTATTCTGACTGTGTTCTTTTCAAAATCAAAATCTTCCATCGTAAGTGCAAGCAGCTCACCTAATCTCATTCCCGTCCAGTACAGCATTTCAAATGCATAAAATGAAACCGGCTTATCAATCACCGCTTCTGAAAACTTCTTATATTCCTCAGTTGTCCAGAAAAGCATTTCCTTCTTTTCTTCCCTGCCCATATTTCCGGCCTGTCTTGCCGGATTTGATTTCAGATTATAAAACCTGCACGCATGATTGAATATCGCACTTAAAATGTTGTGCATTGTCTTCTTGTAAGTCTGGGAATAACTCTTCCCATTCTCATAACGGAATGCTACCATCTCATTCTGCCACTTGCGTACATCTCCCGGTGTAATCTCATTCATCTTAAGATTCTTAAAATATGGAAGTATCTTTGTATCCACAATGTGTTCTTTGGTAAGCCATGTGTTAAGTTTGACATAATTTTTCACATCCTCTGTATACAGCTTCCAGAACTCTCCAAATGTCATATCCAGATTATTCTCCTGCCGTATTTTGTAATTACGCTCATAATCAAGTGCTTCCCTCTTTGTTGCAAATCCTCTCTTCTTTATCTGTTTATTTTCCCCAGTCCAGTCCTTACAATAGAATTTGACAAACCAGGTGCCTGTCTTACTGTCTTTATAAGCTGGCATATTCATCATCTCCTTCTTTCCATATGCAGAAGCAGATGCCTAAACCCATATAACTTTTGCACCTGCCTCTGTCTCAATCTTCTTACCTATTGCTTATCCTGCATCACTCATACCATAAATGCGTTCTTCAAAATATTTTCTGCTTACTTTTCCACGGATCACAATGTAACCCTTCTTTTCAAGTTCACTGTTGATCTGTCTCATAAGCTTGTATGCTGCTGATCTTGAAATCCCAAGAATCTGCATCACATCTCCTACTTCTAAAAACTTTTCGTTCATGCCCTTTCACCACCTTTCCATTAAAATTTGTTTTGGCGTTTCTCCATACCAGTTCTGCTGATGTCACAACCAGCCTCCTTACCTGAGATAATCTCCTGTAATACCGCCCGCTCCTGCTCGAGGTACTCGGTCCGCTTGGGGGAGTGTCTACATTCGCTCGATTCCTATGAATGTCTTGGCAAATGCCTGTTAGATTTCTGGTACCGCTCATTTAGTTATTTTTCAATACCATATCGTATAGATAATTGAATTGATATTATTCTATACCGTATAGTATTGAATTGTCAAGAAGTTTTTCTAATGTTCTCGTATAGAAAAACTTCCATTTTCATTTTTTCCGTGTTATACTGTCTTTAACAGTCCATTAGGGACAGATAAACGGAGGTGACTACACTATGACAATTGGTGAAAGAATAAAGAAAATACGGGTATTCCGTAAAATGACAATGGATGAACTGGGCGGTGCACTTGGATTTGAGGGCAAAAATATGTCGGTCCGCATATCCCAGTATGAAACCGGTGCACGCATTCCCGGTGAAGATATGATTCTAAAGCTTGCTGATGCATTGCACTGCAATTACAAGGCAATCTCTGATTACAGCCTTGGTGCTGCTGAAGATATCATTGAAACACTTTTCTGGCTTGAAGAAAGTGCCACATCTCTCCCGGCACGTGGAAAAGGTACAAGATTCCCAGAGTACACAGCTCCCGGCAACCTAATTCATCTGACTGCAATGACACCTGCAAAATCTTCCGAGGCTGCCAGACCAACTTACAACGAAGATGATTATGACAGTACAGGCTCACCTGTCGCATTAACTTTTGAATATGGATTGGTAAATGATTTCCTTACGGAATGGTGTGAAATGAAAACGAAATTAAATAATGGAGAGATTTCTCCAAATGAATATTTTGAGTGGAAAATAACATGGCCTCAGGCGTAAATGAAACTATTCCTGCACAGCTCACTTTAGTACCATTTTAGTACCACAAGACAAAAAACAAGCTCGCAAATGCCCATTTTACTAGGCTTTGCGAGCTTTTGAAAATTATTCAAACTCAATCGTTCCCGGTGGCTTACTAGTCAGGTCATAGAATACCCTATTAACCCCACGCACCTCGTTTATAATTCTACTCATAACTGTCTGGAGTACCTCAAATGGTATCTCGGCACTTTCGGCTGTCATAAAGTCAATTGTATTGACTGCACGAAGTGCAACTGCGTAGTCATAAGTTCTTTCATCACCCATAACACCAACTGAACGCATATTAGTGAGGGCTGCAAAGTACTGGTTTGGCATCCAGGCTGGTGCCTTGCCATTTTCTTTCTTGTAGGCTTCTACTGCCTTGTCTACTTCTTCACGGTAGATGTAATCGGCATCCTGTACGATACGAACCTTGTCGCCTGTTACTTCGCCGATAATTCTTATTCCAAGTCCTGGACCTGGGAATGGCTGACGGAACACAAGATGTTCTGGTATTCCAAGTTCAAGACCAGCCTTACGTACTTCATCCTTGAATAAGTCGCGGAGTGGCTCAATAATCTCCTTGAAATCAACGAAATCTGGAAGACCACCTACATTGTGATGTGACTTGATTACCGCTGATTCACCGCCAAGTCCACTCTCTACAACGTCTGGATATATAGTTCCCTGTGCAAGGAAGTCAACTGCACCAATCTTCTTGGCTTCTTCCTCAAACACACGAATGAACTCTTCACCGATTATCTTTCTCTTAGCCTCAGGTTCAGTAACACCTGCAAGCTTAGAGTAATATCTTTCCTGTGCATTTACCCTTATAAAGTTAAGGTCAAACTGTCCTTCTGGACCGAATACACTTTCAACCTCATCGCCCTCGTTCTTACGAAGAAGACCATGGTCTACGAATACGCATGTAAGCTGCTTTCCAATAGCTCTTGAAAGAAGACCTGCTGCCACTGATGAATCAACTCCACCAGAAAGTGCAAGTAATACCTTACCATCGCCAACCTTTTCACGTATTTCCTTAATAGTATTCTCTACAAATGCATCCATTTTCCAGGTTCCAGCACATCCGCATACTCCACGCACAAAGTTGTGAAGCATCTTTGTACCTTCCTGTGTATGAAGAACTTCTGGATGGAACTGGATTGCATAGAGGTTCTTTTCTGAACACTCTGCTGCTGCCACTGGACAGTCTGCTGTATGTGCAATTATCTTAAATCCTGGAGCAACCTGTGAAATGTAGTCAAAATGGCTCATCCACACGATAGTCTTTTCTGAAACATCTCCAAATAAAGCACTGCTCTTATCAACAAATGTCTCTGTCTTTCCATACTCTCTTACTGGAGCTTTCTCAACCTTGCCGCCAAGAACGTGCTGCATAAGCTGAGCACCATAACATAATCCAAGCACTGGAACACCAAGTTCAAAAAGCTCTTTAGTACAAGTAGGTGAACCTTCTTCATAGCAGCTATTCGGACCACCTGTAAGGATAATTCCTTTAGGGTTCATCGCCTTAATCTGCTCAAGAGGTGTTTTGTAAGAATATATCTCACAATATACGTTACATTCACGGACACGACGTGCAACTAACTGGTTGTACTGTCCGCCAAAGTCAATAACTATAACCTTTTCCTGATTCATATTGTCCCTTTCCTAATCATAAGTTTGCGTTGAAGATATATTTTATATGCATTTCTATACTTTAATCAGCCAATCATAAAAAATATACAGACACAATATGCATATATAAATAATATTATGTAGGGGTCAAAAGCCCCGACTTTGATACCTACGGATTGTTCCGTGCTATGCACTCCCACAATCCTACCCAATATTCACATATCGTGAGATTATCATCCCACTTTTATGCTCATATCGTGGGCGTGTCACAATGTCTAAACCCACCTATGAGCGAGTCCATGTGGGTTTAGACCTTGTGCCCCTGGTATCATAATATACATATATATAACATATACATATATAATATATACATATAACACACACATATATTAATTAGATATTTTACATAACAATTTTTTATATCAATTTACAGCTTTTATTGTTTTATATTTCTTTCCATTGCTTTTAAAGTATATATCAGTATATATAACACATCTACAACTCATATATACATTTATTATAGTAAACAAGCGGTATAAAGACAAGCATATTCTTCAATCTTTATTACAATCCATACAACACAACCTCCTGTTATTAATCTGTTGTATGCTTATACCGCTTAATTTCAGATTTATACAGCTTTATATTTCCATAAGGAACTCGTCTACATATTTCCTCATATCGTCAAATTCTGCATTAACCTCAGGTACATCAGACTTAAAATCCAGCAGTTTATATACATAACCTTGTTCCTTGGCCTGTCTATAACTTTCTTTATACACAAGTTCAAAAAGCAGTGATATATGCCCTACTATATTGTCAACTGCACTCCTTCTTACACTTTTAAGTACTGTTTCCTTCTTATAAAAGCTCTCAAGTACCTCTTTGGTTATAACTCCATTCTTAAGCTCCTCTGTTGTTACATCATATATAATCTCCATAGGAATATCTGCATTTACCTTAAATATATCAACCTTATCTGCATCACGCAGTATATCACAAAACATACGCTGTCTTTCGGTGAGGTCTTCTTTTACACGATACTTATTATGCTGTCTTATTGCCATTTCAATAAGTCCTGTATCTTTATTGTGGTGCTCATTATTTTTTATTATCTGCTCAGCTTCTTCATTCCCTGAACGTGCAAGCTCACATTCTTCATAATACCCTTCTGCAAACTTCCTTATAAGACCTTCCTTAAACAGCAGATCTGCCCCGAATTCTGCGTGGTCTACTGACTGGACATCATTAAATGTACCGAAACACCTTATCTGCTCAAATCTTCCTATATCGTGTAACATTCCAAGAAGCCATGCAATATCTACATCTGGTTCACTTAAGCCTAATGATTCTGCAATTCTTTGACACAGTCCTGCTACTCTGTAGGTATGATCTATCTTAAGCTTTATCTTTTCATCTGATGGATCGTAATTTCTTACATACTCTGCAAATGCATTGATAACATTTTTCCTGTTAATAACTGGTTTGTTAATACTTTCCACAACATCAATAAGTCCATTAAGGTCATCACATACCATATATGTAAGCTTCCTGATATCATCATCTATTGCTATTGTATCAGGAATATGAACAACTCTCATATCTGCCGCATATCCAGCCTTAATGCCATTAATGCTGTCCTCAACTACTACTGCCTCTGACGGATTTACGCCTATTGCCTTAGCAGCACGAAGAAATATATCCGGTTCTGGCTTTCCACGTTCGACTTCATCTCCATATACAACCGCATCAAGATAATCCCACACTCCTATTTCGTGAAGTGTTTTCTCAGCACTTTCACGCCTTGTTGATGTAGCAACTGCACACTTTAATCCATTATTTCTTATATATTCAAATATGTCCTTTACGCCCTTTTTAACAGGAATACCTTCTGTTTCCCTTATCTTGTATACATGCTGTGTTCTAAGCTCCTTCGCTTCCCAATAATCTATCACACCCTTGTAATAATCATCAAAGAACTTGCAGCAAAGCTCTGCCGGAGCACCCTTAAAGCTGTCTATAAGCCACATGGGCATATCCACTCCAAGCTGCCCTGCCGCCCATAGCCAGCCCTCATTAGACTGTCTTTCTGAATCTATAAGAACGCCATCCATATCAAATATAATGCCTGATACCATTTTTCTTCTCCTAGCAATCAAATGTCGTATTTTTACACTTTATATTATTTAAAGTAACTATAAAAGCACTGAACTTTCATCCACAATGCCGTCATCTGCACCATCCTTATAAATACTTCTTAACATACTGTCCCGTATAAGACTTCTTAACCTTGGCAACCTCTTCTGGTGTACCCTTTGCAATAACTGTACCACCTCTATCGCCGCCTTCTGGTCCCATATCTATAATATAATCGGCTGTTTTGATAACATCAAGATTATGCTCAATAACAACAACAGTGTTACCACCCTCTGCAAGCTTATGAAGTATATCAACAAGTTTGTGGACATCTGCAAAATGAAGTCCTGTTGTAGGCTCATCAAGAATGTATATAGTCTTTCCTGTACTTCTTTTTGAAAGCTCTGTAGCAAGTTTTATTCTCTGTGCTTCTCCACCTGAAAGCTCTGTAGATGGCTGTCCTAACTTAATGTATGAAAGTCCAACGTCATTAAGAGTTTCTATTTTTCTTCTGACTGATGGCACATTTTCAAAGAAATCAACTGCATCCTCAACTGTCATATCAAGCACATCATATATGCTCTTTCCCTTATACTTAACTTCAAGTGTTTCCCTGTTATAACGCTTTCCGTCACACACTTCACAAGGAACATATACATCAGGCAGGAAATGCATTTCTATCTTGATAATACCATCTCCGGAACAAGCCTCACAACGTCCTCCCTTTACATTAAAGCTGAAACGTCCTTTGTTATAACCTCTTTCCTTAGCATCTGTTGTTGAAGCAAAAAGATCCCTTATCATATCAAATACACCCGTATATGTCGCAGGATTAGAACGTGGAGTTCTTCCTATTGGCGACTGGTCAATATCTATAACCTTATCAAGCTGCTCGATTCCTGTAATATCATCATGGTCACCAGCGATACATCTTGCACGGTTTAAAGACTTAGCAAGGTGCTTATACAGAATTTCATTCACTAGGGAACTCTTTCCTGAACCCGATACACCTGTTACACATGTAAATACTCCAAGTGGTATATCAACATCAATATTTTTAAGATTATTCTCCCTTGCACCCTTAACAGTTATCCAGCCTGTCGGCTTTCTTCTCTTCGCCGGCACTGGAATCTTGATTCTTCCGCTAAGATATGCACCTGTAAGCGAATCCTTACATGCCATAATATCAGCTGCTGTTCCTGTCGCAACAACTTCTCCACCATTACGTCCGGCACCCGGTCCTATATCAACAATATAATCTGCGGCACGCATAGTATCTTCATCGTGTTCAACCACAATAACTGAGTTACCAAGGTCACGCAAATGTATAAGTGTCCCAAGCAGTTTGTCGTTATCTCTCTGATGAAGTCCGATACTTGGCTCATCAAGTATATAAGCCACACCAACAAGTCCTGAACCTATCTGTGTCGCAAGTCTTATTCTCTGTGCCTCCCCACCTGAAAGCGTACCTGTAGCTCTTGATAATGAAAGATAATCAAGTCCTACATCCATAAGAAACTGTATTCTTGCCTTAATCTCCTTAAGTATCTCTGCACCGATAAACTTCTGTCTGTCTGTAAGCTCAAGCTCATCTAAGAACTTCTTTAACTTAACAATAGACATATCCGTAATCTGATATATATTCTTATCTGCTATCGTAACAGCAAGAGATGATGGCTTTAATCTCTGTCCGTGGCAGGACTTACAAGGTCTTATGCGCATGAATTCCTCATACTGCTGCTTTGCACTGTCTGAGTAAGTTTCCCTGTATCTTTTCTCCATATTATGGATAAGGCCTTCAAATGCTATATCGTATTCTCCAACGCCTCTCTGGCCTTTGTAATGCACTTTAACACTTCTGCCCTTAGTACCATTTATAATCATATCCTTAATATCATCTGGATAATCCTTAAATGGTGTTGATAAACTGAAGTTATATTCCTTTGCAAGTGCACTCATAATAGCCCTTGAAAAGCTGCCCTCATCCTTTACAGACTGCCATCCCATACCAACTATAGCTCCCTCATCGATGCTTAATGAATCATCTGGTATAAGAAGCTCTGCATCAAAATTCATTGTATAACCAAGTCCGTAACAATCAGGACACGCACCAAATGGATTGTTGAACGAAAAGCTTCTTGGCTCTATCTCATCTATGCTTATGCCACAATCCGGACACGAAAAGCTCTGTGAAAAGTTAATCGGCTCACCATCTATAACATCAACTGTAATAAGTCCCTCTGCAAGCTTAAGTGCTGTTTCTATTGAGTCTGTAAGTCTTTTGTTAATTCCATCTTTAACTACAAGACGGTCAACAACAATTTCTATATTATGCTTCTTGTTCTTATCAAGATTTATCTCATCTGTAAGCTCATACATATTGCCATCAGCAATAACTCTTACATAACCACTCTTTTTAGCCTGTTCAAAAAGCTTCTTATGTTCACCTTTTCTTCCTCTTACAACTGGAGCTAATATCTGTATCTTTGTTCTTTCTGGAAGCTCCATAATAGTATCAACCATCTGGTCTACAGTCTGCTTGTTGATTACTTTGCCACACTTTGGACAATGTGGTGTACCTATTCTTGCATATAATAATCTGAAATAATCATATATCTCTGTAACAGTTCCAACTGTTGAACGTGGATTTCTGTTAGTTGACTTCTGGTCTATGGAAATAGCTGGTGAAAGTCCTTCTATGCTCTCTACCGCCGGCTTTTCCATCTGTCCTAAGAATTGCCTTGCATATGAAGATAATGACTCCATATATCTTCTCTGGCCTTCTGCATATATAGTGTCAAAGGCAAGACTTGACTTACCAGAACCAGACAGACCTGTAAGTACTACAAGACTGTCCCTTGGTATATCTACATCAATATTTTTAAGATTATGCTCACTTGCACCTCTTATTCTTATATAATTCCTGTAATCGCCTTTTTCCATATTCTATTTTCTCCGTTATTTCTTCTTTCTTAATCCTTAATCGTCTCAGGTACATAAAGCTTTTTCTGTAAACAGCAACTGCTTTTTATAATTCTGGCTGCGTAATATTGCTTTTGAACTTATAGCTTCACCTGGTATAATAGCTATTAATTCTATCTGCCTGACTTCTTATCCTCATAAATATACTTATTAATCTCGATCATCTTATCACGAAGCATAGCCGCCTGTTCAAAGTCAAGCTCTGCTGCAGCCTTACGCATATTTTTCTCAATCTGCTTCTTAACCTTTTCAAGATCTTTAATGCTCATAGATTCATAATCTACATCAAGCCTTCCATTTGAATTATCTGCTTCTGCTGCCTTAGATATACTTATAAGATCTCTTACTGCCTTCTTTATAGTCTGAGGGGTTATTCCGTGTGCCTCATTGTACTCCTGCTGTATCTTTCTACGTCTTTCCGTCTCAGATATAGCCTTTTCCATAGACTCTGTTATAGTATCTGCATACATAATAACGTGTCCCTCTGCATTTCTGGCAGCTCGTCCTATCGTCTGGATAAGTGAAGTCTCTGTTCTTAAGAAGCCCTCTTTATCAGCATCAAGAATAGCCACAAGACTTATCTCTGGAATATCAAGTCCCTCTCTAAGCAGATTGATACCAACAAGCACATCGAATCCGTCAAGTCGCATATCCCTTATAATCTTCTGTCGCTCTAGTGTATCAATATCCGCATGAAGATACTTGACTCTTATGCCGACTTCCTTAAGATAATCTGTGAGATCCTCTGCCATACGCTTGGTAAGTGTAGTTACAAGTATCTTATTCTTTTTCTCAACTTCCTTATTAATCTCACTTATAAGATCATCTATCTGACCCTCTATTGGTCTTACTGTTATCTCTGGATCAAGAAGTCCTGTAGGTCTTATAATCTGCTCTGCCCTCATAAGCTCGTGTTCTTCCTCATACCTGCTAGGCGTAGCAGATACGAAAAGCATCTGTGATATCTTGCTCTCAAACTCCTGAAAATTAAGCGGTCTGTTATCCTTCGCTGAAGGAAGCCTGAAGCCATAATCAACAAGTGTCGTCTTTCTTGCCTGATCGCCTGCATACATTCCCCTTATCTGTGGAATAGTTATATGTGATTCATCAACAATTATCATAAAATCATCTGGAAAATAATCCATAAGCGTATATGGTGGACACCCTGCCGGAAGCCCTGCTAAATGTCTTGAATAATTCTCAATACCTGAACAGAAGCCTGTTTCCTGCATCATCTCTATATCAAAGTTCGTTCGTTCTTCTATTCTCTGTGCCTCAAGAAGCTTATCCTCACTCTTAAAATACTCTATTCTCTCTGCAAGCTCTTTCTTTATATTCTCAATCGCCTTTTCCATCTTCTCTTTTTCAACAACATAATGTGAATTAGGAAATATAGCAACATGGTCAAGGTTACATTTAACCTCACCGGTAAGAGAATCAATCTCGCTTATCCTGTCTATCTCATCACCAAAAAACTCTACTCTCACAGCATCTCCACTGGAAGCTGACGGATATATCTCTACAACATCTCCCCTTACCCTGAAGGTTCCTCGCTTAAAATCCTGATCATTACGCATATACTGTATATCTATAAGCTTTCTAATCATCTCATCTCTGTCTTTTTCCATACCTGGACGAAGTGATATAACCATATTCTTATAATCAATAGGTGCACCTAATCCATATATACATGAAACTGAAGCAACTATGATTACATCATTTCTTTCAGACAGTGCTGCTGTTGCTGAATGTCTTAACTTATCTATCTCGTCATTAATCGAAGAATCCTTGGCTATATAAGTATCGCTCTGTGGCACATAAGCCTCCGGCTGGTAATAATCATAATAAGAAACAAAATACTCTACTGCATTCTCAGGAAAGAACTCTTTCATCTCAGAGTACAGCTGTGCTGCTAATGTTTTATTATGACTGATTATAAGAGTAGGCTTCTGTACATGCTGGATAATGTTTGCCATAGTAAATGTCTTACCAGAGCCTGTAACTCCAACTAAAGTTTCAAACTGATTACCTTCATTAAATCCTTCTACAAGTTCCTCTATAGCCTGGGGCTGGTCGCCTGTTGGCTCATATGGGGCATGTAACTTAAACTCCATAATGCCATCTCCTTCCTGAAATAAGATTCCCACAAAATATTTCTAAAAAAAGACAAAGTCAATATTTCATAGTATGCACTTACATGCTTAATTCTACTACAAAAAATAGACTTTGTCTATCTAATACAGAACATCTGTTCCTATTTTATTAGTGGATAATCCATTAACATTCCTTTTATAAACAGAACATTTATCTGCACCTGTTATTATATTTCGTTTTCATTCAGTATCATGCAAGGCCTGAATACTACTAACAATACTAATAATACTAATAATACTAATAATGCTAATAATAATATTAATAATACTAACAATATTAATAATAATACAGCTTAATTCATAACTGCCTTCAGGCTGTCTATAGCTGCGTTAAACTGTGTATCCTCATCAGCATTCTTATCAAATTCCACAACAACATCCGGGGTAACACCATTTCCATGTATATCCTGTCCCTTTGGTGTAAAATACTTGGCTATTGTAAACTTAATTGCACTTCCATCGGTAAGCGGCTTTAGTGTCTGTACAATACCCTTTCCATATGTCTGTGTTCCAACTATGATACCTTTTTCGTAATCCTGTATAGCACCTGCAAATATTTCTGAAGCACTCGCACTATTTCCATTGACAAGTACTGCAAGTGGAATATCCAGTTCTTCATTACCACTATCGCTGTATTCTTTTCTATTTCCTGCCTTATCTTCTGTATACACAATAAGACCATTTGGAAGTATATATTTAAGCATAGTAACTACAGTTGTAAGCAAGCCTCCTGGATTATTTCTTATATCTATAACTATCCCTTTAGCTCCCTGCGCCTTAAGGTCTTCAATAGCTGCCTTAAACTGTTTTGCCGTAACACTTTCAAACTGTGAAATTGCTATATATCCTATGGAATCATCTGTCATTGCATAGTTTACAGTCTGGATTTCAACTTCGTCCCTTACTACTGTGTAATCACAAGTAACCCCTTCTCTTACAATACCAAGTCTGACTGTTGTACCTTTCTCACCTTTGACAAGTGCAACTGCCGAGGACAGATCCATATCAGTAACATCTGTATCATCTACTTTGACTATCCTATCTCCAGTTCTTAATCCAGCCTTATATCCTGCACCATTATCATATACATCTACAAGCAGGATTCCGCCTTCTTCACTTAACTGACAGACCGCTCCTATTCCGTAAAATGTACCATTTGTAGTTTCCTTAAGTTTATTATACTCATCAGCTGTATAATAAACAGTATATTTATCTCCATAAGAACTAAGATAAGCTTTATATATGTTATTCTTGGCCTTTTCCTCATCAACTTCGTCAAAATAGAAAGAATCCAGGACAGAATCTATAGCATTCAGCTTAGCCTCAACCTCACTTCCTATTCCACTTCCATCTGTAACTGCATCTGACTGGATATATACATCACCATTAACACCTATATGAATATATCCCTTCTGTATACACACACCAGCCACACTTACAACAATTATAACCATTACAAGAAATGCAGCTACTATACCAAGCAGCAATCCATTCTTAAAATAATGAGACTTTTCTCTTTTTTTCTCATACTTTGCTGCTTGTTCAAATATGTTATCTTCATTTCCTGCTATCTGTTCTTTTGTATGGATTGATATATCATCTTCCTTATTATCCATAACAACCTCCATTCTTGCGCTGCTTCTCAGCGCATCTCAAGTTTGTGTGAAGCACAAATCTTGAGTGTGAAAAATCTTATTTTTCACACTGACCTCCATTGTCATATAAATACCGAAACAAGTATCAAATATCATCATAAAAATAATTTCATATCATAATATTGACATCTTATGATGTAAGTGTCGAAATGAATTTTAACACTCACATCGTTTTATTATACTACAAAAACATTTTCAGATATATTAATATTTATAATAATATGTGAAATTTTTATGATAATTTACTGTTTATGTGCCATACACACTATAACTATCCCACTCTCCCTGCTTTTGTTTTTACTTTATTCTTATACATGGACTCATCGGCTCTCTTTACTACTTCCAGCACATCTCTTCCGTATCCCTTAGCCATTCCTACTGCACTCGTAATCTTTAAGTTACTTCCTGCATTGGCCTTTTCAATCATGTCTGCTACCGATATTGATATTTCTTTTCCTTCATCCTCACCAGGATTATCTATTATCATAATGAATTCATCCCCACCAATTCTATATACACGCCTTCTGTCATCTGAAAATGAATAAAGCACGGATGATAATCTTTCAATCGCTTTATCTCCATATTCATGACCATATGTATCATTAATCATCTTAAGATTATTCATATCCCAGAAAATAACTCTTATATTATCTATATAAGGATAATATGCTAAAACCATTTCCTCATACTTATTCTTGTTAAATACCTTTGTTCTTGAATCTGTCTCCTTCATATATGTAAGCTGGGCTATCCTTGCGGCGTCCTCACTTCCACAAACAACTATATCCTGAAGTATAAATGTAATAACCAAAAGAATCATGCATCTTGGTATCACACCAAAAACAATAACAACGAACAATGGATTCGAATTAAATACATATCCGGTTCCACTTTCTAATACATTAATATACCAGTCTCTTTTATGACTTCCCTCAAACAATATATTAAGATCACAGATTCCATAATAAAATCCCAGTGTCATACTTAAAAATACCGAAACTGAATTAATAAATGATGTAAACCATAATATCTTTTTCTGTCTGTAATGAGCTGCAAATAATAATGGAATGACATACAAAAGTACTGCATGATATGACAAAAGAGCACACATTACCCCTGTTGCAGTACATATTAACGTCAGACCTATATATTTATAACATTCTTTTGATACATCTTCTTTCATAATCATGAACACAATCGGAATCAATAATATTATAGAAATAATAACTGCAACAGTTATCGTCCTTCTGTCTATTTCAAATATTCCTATTGTATTCAATGCCCATACTATAAGCTCTACGGCTATTAACATAACAACACCGTTTAATGTATATTTATTAGACTTATCTTCCTGATATTTAAGTTCTTTATCATATTGTTTCTTAAAATCACTCATTCTTTCTCCCCCGAAATATCCCCTCTGATTCCATAAACGTGCTTTTTATTCTATCACTATTTCATATAAACTTCCAGTAAAAAATCTATACATTTTTTATATTCATTTTTTTGCACATTTCACAAAAAAAGTCAAAAAGCTCTTAATTTTTAATGTATTTATGTGAACATCTGTTATTTATTTTCATCCAGCTGTCTTACATATATATCCATATCATCAATATCCTTTGCATACAGCTTAAACTTCATTTTATTTATAAAATTAATTGATGGAATATTATCTTTATGTATACATGCATACAACCTGTCAATATAAAGATATTCTCTTGCATATTCAACAATCTTACTGCACACCTCATATGCTATTCCTCGTCTCTGGTATTTTCTCCCGACAAGATATCCCAGTTCCTGACAGTTTACACCATCTATGCTCCTGTTTTCTATCCCCATACGTCCAACAAGTTCCCCTGTTTTTTTATCAAATACAAGCCACAGACCATAATCAAAGAAACCATACATATTAGAAATATATGCTGATAAAAACTCTTTCTCACGCTCTGCTTCATACAATGGCTCTATAAAAGAACAATCTGACAATGTATCATATAATCTGTATAATTCCTCAAGATCATTTTCACATTCTTCCCTGACTATATAATTATCCGTCTCTAAAATACAGGCTGGCGTATGTGTTTTTCTAGCATATATATGTTCACAATACATATATGTTATATCTTCATAATCATATACAACATACGCTGCACTTCCTCTATATTCTTTTCCAACCCCCACATCTTCACATATATCTTTTCCAATTGTTATGCTATGTTTTAATCCATCACTTATAATTATATCTTTATCATGCTGATATCCATCCAGACTGTTAAATATAGTTTTATGCTTTTTTAACATGCCTGCGTTTATTGTACTTTTTATATCTTCATAATCGCTTCTTTTATCTGAAATTATCACATATACATTTTGGAGTCCTGATTCGTATTTCACACTTATCCAATCCTTATTCCTGTCTATTATAATGAAAATGGCTGATTTTAGTACATGTCTCTATCTTTTATAACTTTCATATCTATCTATATTCTTTATATTTTTACGTCAGCCATTCACTTTAATAATATACATATCCTCTTATACTTTATCAATATATATTTTCATATATAATTTTACTATCCACAATGCATTTTATTAATATACATTTAATACAATCTATAAAGTAAACTTGCATTTTCATTCATTTTATGAATATACATTTTCATTGACTTTTATCTTCACCACCCTTAATATATACAGTGATGTATTTATAAGGAAGTTTAGTGTAAAAAATAAGATTTTTCACACGCAAGATTTGTGCTTCGCACAAACTTGAGATGCGCTGAAAAGCAGCGCAAGAATGGAGGTTTATTATGGCAGATCAGAATCCTATTGTAACATTTACAATGGAAAATGGCGACACTATGAAAGCTGAGCTTTATCCAGAAGTTGCGCCTAATACAGTTAATAACTTTATAAGTCTTGTTAAAAAAGGCTTCTATGATGGACTTATATTCCACAGAATCATCTCCGGCTTCATGATTCAGGGTGGAGATCCAGACGGTACCGGCATGGGTGGTCCTGGCTACTCTATCAAGGGAGAATTCAGCTATAATGGTGTTGATAATAATCTTAAGCACTCAAGAGGCGTTCTTTCTATGGCACGTGCCCAGCATCCTGATTCAGCTGGCTCACAGTTCTTTATCATGCATGCAAATGCTCCTCACCTTGATGGACAGTATGCTGCATTCGGCAAACTTATTGAAGGTGAAGACGTTTTAGATAGTATTGCTTCTGTAGATACAGACTGGAACGACAGACCAAGAAAGCCACAGGTTATGAAAACAGTAACTGTTGAGACCTTTGGGGTTGATTACGACGAACCAGAGACACTTTAATTGTTGTTTAACACACATTCTTAACGTACGGACGACAGCATATATGAGGAAAGCAGCTGTGCATACATCAACGATGCCAGAAGCTTCAATTGGATATTTCTAAGACTTTTCTTATAGGTTATGACTACTGGCCGCTACCGTTCGATACGGGACATCCATGTCCCATATCGAACTTCCACAGACATCCGTGTCTGTGGATAGCTGGGGAGTTAAGGAAAAGTCTAAGAACTATCACAATTGAACTTCAAGTGCATCTCACGATGTATGCGCAGCACCGATTTTCACTTATATTATGTCTGGTTGTGGCTTAATTTACGAAAAATGAATGTGTGCTAAATCAGAAGGGAGAGGCTTTTTCTTACATTTGCTGCGGCAGCAACCATATTCTTAAGACTCTTCTCTGTTTCCTCAATGCCTCTTGTCTTAAGTCCACAGTCCGGATTAACCCACAGCTTATCTATATCAATCTTATTAAGCATAAGCTGTATTGTCTGTGTCAGCTCATCTACCGAAGGAACTCTTGGTGAATGTATATCATATACTCCAGGTCCAACCTCTGTTTCAAAGTTATTCTCTCGTAAAGCATCAAGAATCTGAAGGTCTGAGCGTGATGCCTCAAACGTAATTACGTCTGCATCCATATCATCTATAGCTGGAATAATATCTGTAAATTCACTATAACACATATGTGTATGAATCTGTGTTTCAGGCTTTACTCCACTTGCCGTAAGTCTGAAGGCTGGTATTGCAAAATCAAGATATTCTGAATTCCAGTCAGATTTTCTTAAAGGAAGCTTCTCTCTTAATGCTGCTTCATCTATCTGGATAATCTTAATTCCATTAGCTTCAAGATCCAGCACCTCATCTCTTATTGCAAGTGCAATCTGTGATATAGCTTCCTTTATAGTGATATCCTCTCTTGGGAATGACCAGTTAAGTATTGTTACAGGTCCTGTAAGCATGCCCTTCATAGGCTTATTTGTAAGTGACTGTGCATATACTGACCAATCCACAGTAATTGGCTTCTTGCGGTATACATCTCCCCATATTACAGGAGGTTTAACACATCTTGTACCGTAAGATTGCACCCAGGCTTTTTCTGTAAATATAAAACCTCCTAGCGACTCGCCAAAATATTCAACCATATCATTTCTTTCATATTCACCATGCACAAGTACATCAAGTCCAATTTCTTCCTGCCATTTTACACATTCAGCAATCTTTCTTTTATTGAATTCTTCATATTCCTGTTTTGTAATCTCTCCTTTACGAAAAGCAGAACGGTTGGCCTTTACATCCTTCGTCTGCGGAAATGAGCCTATCGTAGTTGTAGGAAGTTCTGGTAAAGCAAACAGCTTTTTTTGTATTCTCTGTCTTTCACTTCTTGCTGGAAGTCTTATGTAATCCTGTTCCTTAACCTCTGATAATCTCTTCTTTACCATTTCATTATTGCAGTCCCTTACACCTGAAAAAAGCTGTTTGTTAGCATTTAAATATTCTTGAACGGTTATTCCTCCACTTAATGTAGATTCACTCATTTTACTTATTTCACTTATTTCCTTTAGTTCTGTAAGCTTTTCTTCTGCAAATGCAAAATAATCAAGATATACAGCAGATAATTTTGTTTCATTTTTTAATGTATATGGAACGTGCTGTAAAGAACAAGAGGTTGATAATACAACAGTTATGCCCTTTTCTTCTAAGTCCTTAATTGTATTTAATGTTTTCTCGTAATGATTCTTCCAGATGTTCTTTCCATTTACAAGACCGGCAAATAACAGCTTATCATTTGGAAATCCGTATTCTTTAATAAGCTCTGTACTCTTTTTTCCTTCTACAAAATCAAGTCCTACTCCATCGAATGGCAGCTTAATTATGTCCTCATATACATCTCTTACATCACCAAAATAAGTCTGAAGAAGCAGCTTGCAAGACCTTCTGGCATCTGATATTTCACTATATATTTTAACAAACAATTCCCTGTCTTTATCAGTCATATCCAGCACAAGAGCAGGTTCATCAATCTGAAGCCATTGTATCCCGGTATTATCACATCTGCTTATGATTTCTTTATATGCATTTATGAACGCATCAATGAAATCTTCCTGAGTCTTTTTACCTGTAAATCTACATAACTTAAGAAGTGTATACGCACCTGTTATTACAGGCTTTGTTTTAATCTTTAGCTCCTCTGCCTCTTTATACTCATCCCACAGCTTACTTCCCGATAATTTAACATCTGTATCATCCTCAACCTCAGGTACTATATAGTGATAATTAGTATTAAACCACTTCTTCATAGCAAGTGCCTTAACATCACCATTCTCCCCCTGATAGCCTCTTGACATCGCAAAATATCTGTCAAGCTCTGATATATCCAGCTTCTTATATCTTGCCGGAATTATATTAAGAAGAAATGCCGTGTCAAGTACAATATCATAATATGAAAAATCATTTGATGTAATATAATCTATTCCAGCCTCCCTCTGTGTAAGCCAGTGTACTTTTCTTAACTCCTTCGCTGTAGCTTCAAGTTCCTCTGCACTTATCTCATGCCTGAAATATTTTTCTAACGCAAACTTTAATTCTCTTAATGCTCCTATTCTTGGATAACCAACCACTGCTGTTTTCATAACTTCTCCTCACATTTTTCTGTTAATAATTAATTGATAGTGCTATTATAAATATCAGAATAAAATTTGTATAATACATTAAAAAATACGTTTGCCATAGTTTTAAGCTATCACAAGCTCATTTATAGTAAAGTATTATACGCAGCTAATAATTTATGAGTATCCGTCAGTCTGACACTGACATACTGCATATTACTGATGACCAATAATATCTAATAAGAGAGGAATTACAAAAACATTATGGAACTAATCAAAGGAAGACCAACTGACGAAGCTGGCAGACTTGACAAAGAAATAAGAGTATACGACTTACTTGATAAACTTGGAATGGAATACTACAGAACCGACCACGAACCAGCAACAACTATGGAAGTATGCAACGATATTGATAAAATTCTTGACACACTTATATGTAAGAACCTTTTCTTATGTAACAGACAGAAAACGCAGTTCTATCTCCTTATGATGCCGGGTGATAAAGTATTTAAGACTAAAGACTTAAGCCAGCAGATTAATTCGGCAAGACTTTCATTTGCCGGTGAGGAATATATGAAAGAATATCTTGATATAACACCGGGTTCTGTATCCATTATGGGGCTTATGAACGACACAGACAATCACGTCCAGTTACTTATCGATAAGGAGGTACTTGAAGGTGACTCTCTTGGATGCCACCCTTGTATCAACACTTCAAGCCTTAAGTTAAAGACTAAAGAAGTTATGGAGAAGTTCCTGCCTGCTGTACATCATGAGGCTATAATTGTTGAACTTCCAAGATATGAAGATACCAACGCCTGATAAACATATCATAATACTAATATGCCATGGTCATAAGGTCATTCACCCACATGAACTTACTCATAGGTGGATGAATGACCTTATGCCCCCCAATAATCGCATAATACTAAAAAATGGGAGTGCGCAGCACGGAACAATCCGTAGGTATAACGTTGGGGCACAATCCCCCAACATTATACCTACCTGATTTTATTTATCTCTCTAGCATATATAATCATCCCCGCTATCATAATAAATGGCATTGTCAATATACACCATAACGACTCCCTGAATACTTCATACATACATATTGTAATCATCCTGCCCTTGGTCATTCCCATATGACGAAGAAGCTTAAGCCTGTCAAGTCGTCTGTCTATCCTGTTTCTTATGATTATAGCCATTATAAACACCTGAATTATTACAACTGCCAATATGGTTATTCCATATTGAAGTATATTATTGACAAGCTGTGTCCTGTATATATTCTTATCATCAACATTAGACTTATATGTTATATTATTGTTCTTAAGATAGAGCGTAACTTTATTATTAGTAGCTGAAAATGTAGATGAAAGGTCATACTTAATACTTATCTGGTTATATTCAAGATTAAAATCTATATCATCAGTCAGCTCTTCCCCTGTTATTCTTTGCATAAGGTCCTTCTGACTGTCTATTGCCTGCTTTGCAAGCTCCTCACTTGCCAATACCGTATAATAGCCATAATCCGGTATAATACCATTAAAATCTGCTTTCACCTCATCAGTAACCTTTACAACAGCCGCAACTTTTGATGATACACATTCTCCCATAATATTTTCTATCTCAAGAGCTGCCTGGTCACCCGTATAGCTGTGTACTGTCAAATAACCTCCATCATCATTAGTAGGCAAATTTTTACTATACAGGTCAACTTTGCCACTATTATTATATCTATTATAAAAAGGCACATCATATGAATAAACACTTTTTCCACTATATACATTATTTAAATATTCTGTTCCCAGTTCTCCGAACGGAATTGCATAATAATTATAACATAATGTATCACCTGCAGATAAGGTATTATCGTACTCCCCAAAACAGTTATCCTGCAAAAACAATATTATCTGTTTTCCATTCTTAAAATCATCATAATTAATTAAAGACTCGTCTATATACTTAGATGCTATATCATATATTTTCTGTGTTGGATTAACATATTCCGTTGCAAAAATGTATCTGTCGGCGTATGAGAAGTCTACATATTTTTTTGCTATTTCAGGTGACTGTGGTGTATATACATCTTTTAGTATATCAATGCCCATTTTAGTATAATCCTGATTATCCCAGAACCAGTTTCTTTCTGACTCATACACTGAATAATCAATCGAAGCAATACCTGATATCTGATTAAGCCCATTTATAACCTCTGGGGATATTCCATCAATAATATTAGTATTACCTGTTTTAATATCTGTTGACTTTGTACCAGCATTAAGAGCAAAACTAAGCATTGCTATCCTGTCTGTAGAATTATACGGCATTGGTGATGAAAAACGATACTTTCGAGAAGATATATCTGTATATATATCCATTATTTCATCATATGACATATTATACTTTTTATATGACTTGCTTACATCATCATAATAATCATTTTGTGTATACACATCCTTTGATAATGACTTATATGGATACTTGTCATAATCCTTAAAATATGCTATATATGTAAATCTTGTTGTATAATAAGATACCTTTGGGTCTGTATATCCATATACATCCGGTAAAGAGTCATTATTCATATACTCTTTTACTGATGTTGCAATCCTTACACCACTGAGTACAAGAATTACACATACACATAGTGCAAATAAACGTATACCTGCTATCATACCTAGCCCATCTTTTTTCATTAACCTGCTGACAATACCCCTGTATACATTATATGATTTTAAATGTGATTTTCTTATATCTGCTCTGGATTTGACATTTGCTGTATTAGGTTTTCTATTATTTTCACTTTCTTTTTCTAAACGCTTCTGGCTAAAAGACTCTTTTATATTAGACACAAGTCCTGCTAATTCTTCTATAACAACCGCTATTATTACTGAGCCTATACTTTTCAATATAACTGAAGCATTAACAGTATAAAATGTAAAACCTGCCATATTCTCTAAGTTTCTGCCAGTTATTGCACCAATTATCATAGCAGTAATAACACCCGCAATGGCAGACGGTATTATTATAACTGCATTTTCAATAATATACATAATTCTTAACTGTAAACTGTCAGCACCTATGGCAGCATATCTTTGATACGAAGCTTTTCTTGTATTCCTGTATTCTATGAGCTGGTAAGAAAGTGCAGTTATGCCTATAGCCATGACAACAAGATACATATATACATATATCCCGGAAGTTCCCCATGTCTTATAATCATATACTCCTGAATTATATACATAACTTCTGCCCGTCTTTTCTTTAATAGACTTATATATTGTTTTATAATCATCAGTTTTTATTGAAGACTTAATAGGATATAAAAATACATAATGAATGTTATAATTAAATGCTTCAAGTTCGTCTTCACTTACTATTGCTGATGGAATCTGCTTTCCGCTATTCCATATATTGGTATAATTCCTGTATATTCCGACAAGCTTATAAGTCTTTGTATGCCTGTTCTCATCGTTCGATATACTGTTATTTTCACAATAATGCAGGCTTATATCCTCTCCCAGCTCTCCATCATATCCAAGAGTAAGAAGTGTATTCCAGTCCATCGCTATCTCATCGTTATTCTGTGGCTGTCTTCCTTCATCCAGCCTAATATGCGACTGGCTTATGCCTTCTTCTGACAGACTTCCCACATAAAGACCTGTATTTTCCCACTCATCATTTAGCACATTTACACTTCTGTTAATTGTGACCGGCTGCTCAAGATATATGTGACTTGTAAGATTATAATTAGGCTCCCTGCTTCCTATCTCCATTATAAACCAGTCACCAAACCTGTCCTTATTGGAAGCCATCTGCCACTGGTACATATTTTCTTCAAATATAAGAACTCCCGTTACAAAAAACACTGCAAGCAGCGTTGTAAGCGATGCCCTTATTATCTGTCTGTATCTTCTTCTGACACTTTTAAGTACTATATCTGATATATTCACATTAACTATGCCTTTCTTTTCATAACATACTTAGGAATCGTTATTCTGAAACTTACACCCTTTGAGTCTTCATTATTATTAACACTGACATTTCCATGATGTGCCTCTATAATAAGCTTTGATAAGTTCAGACCTATTCCTGCATGCATAGAATCATAACTCTTCCCACTCTCAAACCTGTTAAACACATTTTCAATCTTATCCTTGTCTATACCTTTTCCATCATCTTTTATCGTTATAATACATTTATCCTTATTACATACAGCAGTTATATCCACATGCTCTGCTTCTTCACTGCAATTCTGGATTATATTAATAAGCGCCTCTGATAACCACTGTTCATCTGCATTAATACAATAATCAGCATCATCACAATCAGTTGTTATAACACACTGTGTCCTGCCATCATTATTAACCGGAACTTTGGATACAACTTCTTCAAGAAACACTTCTACATTAATATCATCCTTGGTAAATACTATCTTTCCAGACTCCATTCTGCTAAGCTTTAATAGGCGCACAATAAAATCTCTTATCCTGTATGTCTGGCGGAAACACTCATTAAGGTTATCCGAAAGAGTATTCATTATAGTATTGTTATTCTGGCGGTCTGCACTATCACCTATAGTTTCTCCCATCATATCAAGCGACAGGCTGAGTGCTGTAAGAGGTGTCTTTATCTGGTGTGCTATATTTTCTGTATAATCCTGTAG
>OHCE01000337.1_pt1 | contig 26641 bp, 19 predicted proteins | sample 1577571 | NCBI WGS metagenome assembly OHCE01 (sample SAMEA3879505, study PRJEB24766) | human gut metagenome | biome: human-associated habitat; feature: feces | place: USA | collected 1985/1987 | reverse complement strand
CAAAAGCGCGTCTTCGACGCTCTCCGCTGCTTCGCAGCTCCTTTTGCTCATAACATGGCGCTCCCTTCGTCCCTTCCTGCAGGCTGATTTTCATGCGAGCATGAAATCAGCCTGCAGGAAGGGACGAGTGAACCGGGAATAAAATTAGGGCTTGTAACCGTTTCGGATTGGGAATATACTAATATACTGAATTGACAAAAAAGATAAAACGATAAAAGGACTGCGAATAAATTGAATAACGATAATTATAAAAAATGGTTCATTGGACTGGCAGGCGGCTTTGTAGTCATTGCAGGAGTGCTGACCAGTTCGTTTTATGTGTCTTATGAAAAGGTAAAAGGAGAACTGGCGCAGACCAGCGGCGAGCTGTTAAACGCACAGAGTCAGGTGGAGGATCTGACAAAGGAGCTGGAAGAAAGCAGCAATGCAGTGGGAGAAACGCGGGAAGGCTATGTGACCGTCATGCTGCAGGACGGCGAGAAAGAGGATCTGCCGGAAATTCCATTTTCTGTAGATCTGGAGGACTGGAACTATGTGCTGGTCAATGAAAAAAATCCGCTGCGGCAGGATTTTGAGGTAGATCTGGCCAAGACGGACAATGGGAAGTATGTGGACAGGCGGATTCAGAAAGCCCTTGAGATGATGCTGGCGGACGGCAAAAAAGAAGGGCTGCCCCTGATGGTTTGTTCCGCTTACCGCGATTATCAAAAGCAGGATCAGCTGATGGACAACTCCATCGCAAAATTCGTAAGGGGCGGCATGAGCTATAAGGACGCTTTTTTCAAGACGAAGGAAGAAATCGCCCTCACCGGTGCGAGCGAGCATCACACCGGTCTCGCCGTGGATATCGTAGGAAAAAATCATCAGGGTCTGGATAAATCGCAGGCTTCGACCAAAGAGGCGATCTGGTTAAACGAGCACGCTGCGGAGTATGGTTTTATTCTCCGTTTCCCGCAGGACAAGGTGGCGATCACCGGGATTTCCTATGAATCCTGGCATTTCCGTTACGTTGGGGAAGAGGCGGCGAAGTTTATGAAGGAAAATAACCTGTGCCTGGAAGAGTTTGTAGAGCTTGCAAAGGCGCAGCAGGAGCAGGAAGCGTTAAAAGAAGCGGAGATGGAGTAGCGATACTACATCAGAAAGAGAGGAACTGTCATGGCAGACTGGGAAGCAAATGTACGCAGGGTTGTCCCCTACACACCGGGAGAGCAGCCCAAACGGAATGACATCATCAAGTTAAACACCAACGAATGCCCGTATCCGCCTGCACCGGGTGTGACAAAAGCACTGCAGGAGTTTAAAGCGGATAAGCTGCGGCTGTATCCCGATCCGGCGGCGCTTGAGCTGCGGGAAGCGATTGCAGCGGCGGTTTCTGTTTCGGAGCATCCGGTTGCGGCAGACCAGGTGTTTGTGGGCGTTGGCTCCGACGATGTGCTGGCGCTGGCATTTCTGACCTTTTTTAACAGCAAAAAACCGATTCTGTTCCCGGACATCACCTATTCCTTCTACGACGTCTGGGCGGATTTGTACGGCATTCCCTATCGGACGCCTGGGCTGGATGAAAGGTTCCGCCTGAAAAAAGAGGACTATCTGAACGAAAACGGCGGCATCATTTTCCCGAACCCCAACGCACCGACCGGTCTGATGGAGAATCTGGATACGATCGAGGAGATCGTGGCAAAAAATCCCGATTCCGTTGTGATTGTAGACGAGGCCTATGTGGATTTCGGGGGTGTGAGCGCCCTGCCTCTTGTGGATAAGTATGAAAATCTGCTCGTCGTGCAGACGTTTTCGAAATCGCGCGCTCTTGCGGGTATGAGAATCGGCTTTGCAATCGGCCAAAAGAAGCTGATTTCCTATTTAAATGATGTCAAATTTTCCTTCAACTCCTATACAATGAACCGCCTGACGATTGCCTGCGGAAAGGCCTGCGTAGAGGACCGTGCGTATTTTCAGGAGATTACGGGGAAAATCGTGGCGACGCGGGAATGGACGAAGCAGAAGCTGACAGAGCTTGGCTTTACGTTCCCGGATTCGAAGGCGAACTTTATTTTTGCAACGCACAAAACCGTCCCGGCGCAGGAGTTATTCGAGAACCTGAAAACAGCCGGAATTTATGTGCGATATTTCAAAAAACCCAGAATCGACAACTATCTGCGGATTACAGTCGGCACGCAGGCGGAGATGGAGCGGCTGGTCGAAGTGCTGGTAGAGCTGGTGAAATAGGGCGCGGCATGTTCGAAAACGCGCGGGCAGCAGCGGAAAATACGTTCGCATGCAGACACAGGAACGCGCGCGGACAGATGCAGAAAAACGCTGCTGCGCGGCAGAGGGAGCGTGGAAAACGAATGGAAATGTATGAGAATTTTGCGTTAGTTTATGATCGGTTCATGGATGAAACGCCCTATGAAGAATGGTGTCAGTTTGTAGTCGGACGCCTGAAACAGGATCAGATCACGGACGGAATCCTGCTGGATCTCGGCTGTGGCACGGGCTCCATGACGGAGCTTCTGGCAAAGCAGGGCTACGACATGATCGGTGTTGATCTGTCAGACAGCATGCTGGACATTGCAATGGAGAAGCGTGCGCAGTCCGGTCATAATATTTTGTATTTGCAGCAGGATATGCGGGAGTTTGAGCTTTACGGAACGGTCCGGGCGGTGATCTGTCTGTGCGACTCGTTAAATTATCTACTGGAAGAAGATGACTTACTGACAACTTTTAAACTGGTAAACAACTATCTTGACCCGAATGGGCTTTTTATCTTCGATTTTAATACGGTCTATAAATACGAAACAGTCATCGGTGACAGCACGATTGCGGAAAACCGGGAGGACTGTAGCTTTATCTGGGAAAATTATTATACGGCGGAGGATCAGATCAACGAATACGATCTGACGATTTTTGTGAAACAGCAAAAAGACCTGTTCCGCAAATTTACGGAGACCCATCTGCAGCGCGGCTATACGCTGGAAACGATGAAACGGCTCGTGGAACAGTCCGGGCTGATTTTTGTCGAGGCACTGGATGCAGACACGCATGGAAGCGTAACGGAGACGAGCGAGCGAATCTATGTGATCGCGCGCGAGCACGGGAAGAATCTGGGATAAGAAATGAAAATATTTGCGCAACGCAGAAAAGCTATGCGGTGAAAAGCGCAGCGTGGAAATGGCAGGGGCTTGCCGTAAAGTAAGCCTGAGGAATGGAGGAGCTATGGGAGATTATATGGTACGCGCGACGGCGGCGAATGCACAGGTGCGCGCGTTTGCAGTGACAACAAAGGAGCTTGTGGAGACAGCGAGACAGGCACATAACACCAGCCCGGTAGTAACGGCGGCGTTGGGACGTCTGCTGACAGCCGGCGTGATGATGGGCAGCATGTTAAAGGGCGACGACGATCTTTTAACCCTGCAGGTTCGCGGCGATGGTCCGGTTCGCGGTCTGACCGTGACGGCAAACGCCAAGGGCGAGGTCAAGGGCTATGCGACGGTGCCGGACGTCATCCTGCCTGCGAATGCGAAGGGCAAGCTCGACGTCGGAGGGGCGGTCGGCAGGGGAACGCTCTCTGTCATCCGTGACCTCGGCTTAAAGGAACCCTATGTGGGACAGACAGCCCTGGTGACCGGAGAGATCGGGGATGACCTGACCTCGTATTTTGCAACCTCCGAGCAGACGCCTTCTTCGGTGGGTCTGGGCGTTTTGATGGAAAAGACGAATACCGTGCGCTGTGCAGGCGGCTTTATCATTCAGCTGATGCCCTTTGCAGAGGAAGAGACGATTTCGAAGCTGGAGCACAACCTGTCGCTGATCAATTCTGTGACGGCGCTGCTCGACCAGGGAATGACACCGGAGCAGCTGTTAGAGCGGGTGCTGGACGGCTTGGATGTGGAGATTACCGACCGGATGCCCTGCAGCTTTACCTGCAACTGCAGCAAGGAACGGGTGGAAAAAGCGCTGATTTCCATCGGCAAAAAAGAACTGCAGGAGATGATCGACGAGGACAAGCCGATCGAGGTAAACTGTCATTTCTGCGGCAAAACCTATAAGTTTGACGTGGATGAGTTGAAAAAAATGGAGAAAAAATCCCGATGAAAGACGGTTTTTTAAAAGCTGCGGCGGCTGCACCGAAAATCCGTGTTGCAGACCCTGCCTGGAACGCACTGGAAATCTGTAAGGCGCTGGACTCCTGTTACGCACAGCGTGCAAAGTTGATCGTTTTGCCGGAGCTGTGTCTGACCGGATATACCTGTCAGGATCTGTTTTTGCAGGAACGCCTGCTGGAAGAAAGCCTGGAAGGGCTGCAGACGGTGCTGGAGCATACAAAAGGGCACGATGCGCTGACCTTTGTGGGGCTTCCCTTTGAAAAAGACGGAAAGCTTTACAATGTGGCAGCAGCAGTACAGGATGGCAGGATCCTGGGGCTTGTCCCGAAGCAGAATATTCCAAACTATGGCGAATTTTATGAGGTGCGGCATTTTGCGGCAGGCAGCAGGGAAGTGTCCGAGGTGGATGTGCTGGGACAGACCGTACCCTTTGGCGGAAATCTGTTGTTTTCCTGCAGGAATCTGAAAGGGCTTGTCGTGGGCTGTGAGCTGTGCGAGGACGTCTGGGTGATGGACCCGCCCTCGACGGCGCTGGCAAAGGCGGGCGCGACGGTGATTGTCAACCTGTCCGCCTCCAACGAGACGGTCGGAAAGGACACCTACCGTAAGAGCCTGATTGCTGCCACGAGCGCGCGGCTTCTGTGTGGCTATGTCTACGCGAGCGCGGGGGATGGAGAATCCACTCAGGATCTCGTTTTTTCCGGGCATCATATGATTGCAGAGAACGGAAGCGTGCTGGCGGAGGCTGCACGCTTTGAAAACGAGACGATTTTTTCGGAGCTGGATATTCATAAAATCTGCCACGAGCGGCGCAGAATGAGCACATTTGTGCCCGAAAACACAGAAACCTGTGTACGGATTGGTTTTACCCTGGAAAAAGAAGAAACAAAGCTGACGCGCACGTTTGCCCAGATGCCGTTTGTCCCGTCGGATGAAACCTTGAAAAAGGAGCGCTGTGAGCAGATTCTATCGATTCAGGCGCAGGGACTGAAAAAACGTTACGAGCATACGGGGGCGAAAACGGCGGTGATCGGCGTTTCCGGCGGTCTGGATTCGACCCTTGCCCTTTTGGTGACGGCGCGGGCATTTGATTTGCTCGGGAAAGACAGAAACGATATTTTAGCGGTGACGATGCCGTGCTTTGGTACGACGAACCGCACCTATGAAAATGCCTGCAGGCTGGCGCAGACCCTTGGCGCGAAGTTAATCGAGGTGAACATCCGAGAGGCGGTGCAGGTGCATTTTCGGGATATCAGTCAGGATATGGACAAGCACGATGTAACCTATGAAAACGGGCAGGCGCGGGAACGCACTCAGGTATTGATGGATCTCGCCAACCAGAGCAACGGACTTGTCATCGGAACCGGGGATATGTCGGAGCTTGCACTGGGCTGGGCAACCTATAACGGCGATCATATGTCGATGTATGGCGTAAACGTCGGCGTGCCCAAGACGCTGGTGCGCCATCTGGTGGCATATTGTGCGAATACCTGCAGCGAAAGCGAAAAAGTGCTGCAGGAGGTGCTGCTGGATGTCCTCGACACGCCGGTAAGCCCCGAGCTTTTGCCGCCGGAGGACGGAAAGATCAGCCAGAAAACAGAGGATCTGGTCGGTCCCTACGAGCTCCATGATTTCTTTTTATATCAGCTGCTGCGCTGTGGCTTTGGCCCGGCGAAGATCTACCGGCTTGCCTGCAGGGCATTTGAAGGCATTTACAGCAAAGAAACGATCGGCAAGTGGCTAAAGACCTTTTGCCGCCGCTTCTTTGCACAGCAGTTTAAGCGTTCGTGCCTGCCGGACGGACCGAAAGTCGGAAGTGTCGCGGTATCGCCGAGGGGAGACCTTCGGATGCCTTCGGATGCGAGCCGCATGGCATGGCAGAAGGAACTGGATCAGCTGCCGGGATAAGCCTTCCTTTGCGAATGCGCTGGTCAGGTTTGGGGATATGTCGCCTTTTGCAGCGCAGCGTCGATCGCCTCCAGCAGAAGCTGTGACGTGTAGCGGTTTTCGTCCGGGTAGGTGATGCCTTCGAGGGATTGTTTTTCACAGATCTGTTTCGCCAGTGTATCCATGCAGGGTTCGACCAGCGGATACATGGCTGTGACAGTCTGACTTAAATTGACGAGACGGATGGAAAGAATATCGGAGCTGTCCACGACGACCTCTACATCCGCGTGGTCGTTTCCGAGCTGAACCGTGGAGGTGTATTTTCCGGGCAGGTACAGGGAGGTTTCTGCGTCATAGTCCGGTTTTGGAACTGCCTTTTTGGGCAGAAAGGTCTGCAGCAGCAAAAAAAGCAGTCCAACGCCTAAAGCGAGCAGGATTCCGGTATAGATCAGTTCTTTTAAATGAAGTACGATAATTTTTGTTTTGGAACGCATTGCGATACCCCCGGATACTTTGTTATTCCAGTGTACGCAGGTTTTTTTCAGATTATGTCTGTATGGAGGATTTATGAAGATCAGATTTACAAAAATGCAGGGCTGTGGGAATGATTATGTTTATGTCAATGGATTTACGGAGCATATACCGCAGGAAAAGAAGCCGGAATTTGTCCGCTTTGCCAGCGACCGTCATTTCGGGGTCGGCGGCGATGGCGTTATTTTTATCAATCCTTCTGACGAAGCGGATTTTGAGATGGAGATGTATAACGCAGACGGCACAAGAGCGGAAATGTGCGGAAACGGCATCCGCTGCGTGGCAAAATATGCCCATGACAAAGGATTGACCGATCGGGCAAGGTTTTCCATTATCAGCGGCGGAAAAGTGAAATATATGGATTTGACGGTGGAAAACGGCGTGACAAAAGCAATCCGTGTGGATATGGGCGAGCCGATCCTGACGGCGGCAGAGGTTCCGGTTGTTTCTAAAAACCGACAGTCCGTCGATGAAGAGATCACTGTGGAGAATCAAACATACCGCATGACCTGCGTATCTATGGGAAATCCCCATGCCGTTGTTTTCGTGGACAGCACGGCAGATTTGCCACTGGAGCAGATCGGACCGCATTTTGAGCATCACGAGAGATTTCCGAGACGCACCAATACCGAGTTTGTGGAAATCGTATCCCCGGAATATGTAAAAATGCGGGTCTGGGAACGCGGAACCGGTGAAACCCTTGCCTGTGGAACAGGCTGCTGTGCGACGGCGGTTGCCTGCGTTTTAAACGGAAAAACGGGGCGGAAAGTGACCGTAGAGGTGCTGGGCGGTGCGTTGACGATCCAATGGGACGAAAAGACGAACCATATCTTTATGACAGGTCCGGCGGAGTTTGTCTTTGACGGAGAACTGGAATATGAGGTTTAACACGACAGATGATTCTGAAAAAGAAGATACCGAGAGATTTTTATAAGCTGTTCCGCACCCAGAACATGGAGTATTACATGCAGCTTCTGACCGCTTTGTACGAGGCGGATCAGGAAGCCTATGCCCTGACGCAGCTGACGGATTCGGAATGCAGGAGCATTCTGGCGGAAACGATCGCCAGGGTCAACCTGGTCTGGTGGGAGGATGAAACAGAAAAAACGGAGGACGAAGGCTTTCCCGGGCTTTCGCCCTCCGCTGTTTTGGACAGGTTTGTGAAGTGGGGCTGGCTTTCGAAGGATTTTGATGAAAAATTAAACTGCTATATCATTGGCTTTCCGGAGTACAGCAGGCTGTATGTGGAGCTGTTTGACCGTCTTGAAAAAGAGGACGACAGCATGGAGCGGGAAAGTATTCTGTCTGTATACAGCGCCCTTTACACCTATGATTCGGATCCGGAAAAAAATAACAGCATTTTAAAAAGTGCCCTGCGCACATCCAAAAGCCTCGGACAGATGCTGTCCAATATGCAGGACAGCATGCGGCTGTGGTTCGATGAACTTTCCAAACGAAAGGACTTTATCGGAATTCAGGAGGTTCTGGTCAACGAGATCAACAATCGCGAGAGCGTAAAATATGCAATTTTAACAACGACAGACAGTTTTTACCGCTATAAGGAGGCGGTCAAGGAGCTGATTGCGAAGATCCTGGAGGAAAATGAAAACCGCCGGGAGGGGCTGACGGCGCAGAAGCGGATGCTTATGGCTGCACAGGGCAGCGACAGCAGCGCGCCCGAACCGTCAGAAAGCGCAGGAGGCAGCTATGCAGCGTCCATGCAGGCGAAAGCACTGGCATCCGGCGCGTCTGCGCCCGCCCTTTTAAGGCTGGAGCGCGGCATTCAATTCTGCGAAGAGGCGGCGCAGCTGGTTCTTTTGGTGGAGCGCGAATTTGATTTAATCGAGAAAAAGTATAACCGCCTGATCGAATTGAAAACCGTCTTTGCGCGGCGGGCACTGGCGAGAATCCACTACCTTTTGCAGGAGGGTGCAGGCGTAGAGGACAGCACACTGGAGCTGATCGGTTTGCTCAACCACGGCGACAAAAAAGAAGCGCTTTTGGAAGAGCTGCGGGACAGCATGTATGTGACGGCACCGTTTTCCATTGTCGGGGACGCGAGCCTTTACAACCGTCGGCCAAGGCTGGAAAATCAGTTCGTACCGCTGGCTCTGCAGGAGGAGGCGTCCTCGGAAATCGCAGATTTCGTCCCGAAGCCGCTCTATACCGGCAGACAGCTGGAGGAGTTCAGACGGCGGCATACGAAGAACGGAGTTTTTCAGGTTTTGGAGGATACGGTGCAGTCGGCAGAGGATCTGGAAAAGCTTCTGTTTATCTGGCAGGAGGCGACCCAGAGCAGACAGGAGGAAGACCGGATTTTGCTGCAGGAGGAAATCCATCAGAAGGACGGCTTTTCCTACACCGGTTTTAGTATAGACGAAACGGAGAATTGATACATGTTTTCATATCTGGAGGAACGCACCCCCGCCGAGGTGGAGGCGATTCGAAGAACCATACAGGAGCTGCTTCGTCAGACCTGTATTTTACAGGTAAAATACGATCCGGTGACGCTGACGGCCCGGGATAATGGGCGCTATCAGGTCTGTTTAAAGCACCGGGAATTTATTGCGGACTATCTTTCTGTGATGGGCTGTGAGCTGGTGCACGATCCGCAGGATCATCTGTTCCGGATCACAGGCGACGGTGCAGCGATGGAAAAAATGAGCCTGACGACGACAAAGCTTTTGCTTTTGTTAAAGCTGATTTACCGGGATAAAATCATGGGCGAGGGACTGCATGCAACGGTGACGACCCTGGCGGAAATCCGGGAATATGGCAGAAATACCGGACTGCTTCCGGGAAAATTGAACGCACAGGACTGGCAGGCTGCGCTAAATCTGATGAAAACCCACCAGATGATCGAGCTGCCGGGGGCGATTTTGAACGTGGAGGATCAGACGCCGATCTATATTTACGGTACGGTGAATATTTTCTGCTCGTCCTTGGCAATCAACGAGCTGGTACAGCGTTATCGGGATGACGCAGAAGAAAAAACGACGGAAGGAGAAGAGGAACGTGAAACAGGCGAAGAAGATCTTTACCCGGATGTGTCTGAATAACTGGGGCGGAATCAACCATAAAATTCTGGAATTTCACGAATATGTGAACCTGTTTTCCGGCAAGAGCGGCTCGGGAAAATCCACGGTTATGGATGCGATCCAGGTGATTTTATACGGCAGCTTTTCTCCGAGTTTTTTAAATAAAGCGGCGGACGACGCCAAAAACAGACGAAGCGTGTTGAGCTATCTGCGCGGTGAACAAAAGGACGGCACGGCAAACCGCGAAGGACAGGATTTCTGCTCCCAGATCGTCCTGGAGCTGCAGGATACCGGGACAAAGCAGTATGTCTGCATGGGAATTGCTTTTGAAGTACGGAAAAACGATTCTGAAATACGAAAGTTCGTTTATTTCAGCCATCTCGGAAAAATGCCGGAGGGTGGGTATCTGACGGCAGAGGGCTATCCTTATTCGAACCAGGAGATCCGGGCACTGACAGAGACGCGGATGAAGGAGACGGCAAAAGGCGGCAGGGCAGAGTTAAACCGCATTTATCCGTCCCGGGAGGCGTATATCAGCACGCTGTATGACCAGATCCTCGGCTACATTGACGGGAATCGTTTTATGACCATGGAAAAAAGTGCGATCGCGCTGAAAATGTCCAACGGGACGGGACAGTTTATCCGGGATTACATGTTCCCCAAAAGCGAGGGAGACACCATTGAAACGATCAGCGAACAGCTGGGCGCTTACCGGGACATCAAAGAAAAGATCGACGTGCTGGAAAACAAGATCGGAATGCTTAAAAAAGTGCGGGAAACCGGGCAAAAGCTGACGATGACACGTGCGGATATCGTAAAGCAGCAGGCGGTGATCCGCTGTATCGACATTGAGGATTTGAAGAACCGGATCGACGCTCTTTTACAGGATCAGGATCGGACACAGGAGCGTTTGCGGGAGCTTCGGCAGCAGGAAGAAGAGCTGGAAGCCCTGTCTGCCCAGCTGGAAAACGAGCTGATCCTTGTCAGTGCGGACTTAAAAAGCAGCGACCTTGGCAGCCGTCAGGAGCGTCTGGAAGAGCTGGAAAAAAGAAGCCGGATGCTGGCGGATAACGCGGCACAGTGGCGCAAAATCCTGCAGGGACTGCGGCGATGGGAGAGCGACGAGATCGTTGCGGACTATATCAGCAACCGGCTGCTGAATTTGATTGGCGCATTTTGCGCCGGACCGGTGACACAGGCGCAGTGTCTGGAGCTGCGCAGCCGTCTGGAAGAGGAACGCCAGAATATCGAGGAAGAGTACGAAACCTATCACGAGCAGGAGCGGCAGCTGTCCAAAGACCTGAAGGAAAAGCAAAAGCTTCTGGACGATATGAAAAACAACCGCAAATCCTATCCGGAGGTGCTGACAAAGGCCCGGGCTGCCCTGGAGCAGAAGCTTTCTGTACTGTATGGAAGAACAATCAAGGTGTGGATTTTTGCAGACCTGTTCGATGTTGAGGATGAGGAATGGAAAAATGCGGTAGAAGGACGTCTGGGACGTCTGAAGCTGAGCCTGATTACAGAGCCGAAGGTCGCGGCGGATGCAGCAAAAGCCTTCCGGGAGATGGGGCAGTTTGAGGAAATCGATCTGATTCATTCTGAGGCGGTTACAAAGAGCAATCCGAGGGCGGAGGAGGGTTCGTTATACGAGGCTGTGCGGGCGGTCGAGCCCTTTGCAGACAGCTGCTTAAAACGCTATCTGGGACGGATTATGAAATGCCGCACGGTGGAGGAGCTGCGAAGCGCCAAAGACGGTGTGACGCCGGACTGTTATTCCTACAGTAATTTTATTTTCCGGCATCTGAAAAAACTGGATTATACTGTCGGCGCGTGCATCGGAAGCAAGGTTTCCCGTGCACGGCAGCAGGACTATGAAGTAGATGCGCAGCGTCTGAAAAAAGAGCTGGAAGAAGCAAAGCGCATGGCGGACGGTCTGAAGGCGGTCCGGGAGATGGAGAGCCTGAAAGAAGAGCCGGCGTATCTGGAAAGCCTTTCTCGGGCAGCGCAGGAGCTGGAAGCCGTGCTTTTGGAAACACAGGAGACGAAAGCAACCATCGAAGGTCTGCGGATGGGTGCATATAAGGAGCTGGAAGAAAAAGAAGCAGAGCTTCGCAAAAAACGCAGCGAGCTGAAAAAGAGAATATCCGGTATGCAGAATGAAATTGCACAGCAGACCGGTAATCAGGAGCGCATCCGCACGGAGCTGCAGTCTAAAAACGCAGCATTAAAGGAGGCGTCTGTCGGTTATACACAGCAGCCGGAGATCACCGCAATGGTGCAGGAGGCGCTGTCCAAACGATCCTCCGGCGCGGTCAGGGCCCAGAAAAATGCGGAGATAGAAGTACTTTGTGAAAAGGAGCAGGAGCAGACAGAAGAGCTGTCCCGGGCAAGAAACGCCTATATCCTGCAGTATCCCTCCAGCGGATTTTCCGGCTCGGAGAAATCCAATGAGGGTTATGAGCAGCTGCTTTCCCAGTATGAGACAGATTTTGAGCCCCAGTATCGGACAGAGTTTGAAAAACAATGCGATTTCATTTACCGCAGCCTGCGGGAGAATGTGATCGCAACGATTCACGGCGACATTAAGGCGGCAAAGCGGCACGCTGCGGAGATCAACCGCCTGTTGAAAAAAACGAACTTCTCTGATAGTATTTACCAGATTAAAATCGAGCCTGCCTACAATGAAAACGGTCAGTTTTACGACATGCTCATGGCACCGGAGTTAGACAGCAAGAACCTGGACAATGACGGCTTCGAGGGGCAGCTGTCCCTTGGAGAGGACAGCTTTTATCAGAAATACGAAGCAAAGATCAGGCTGCTGACAGACAAGTTCATGCCGGTAAAGGACGACGATGAGCGGGTGCTGGAGCAGCACCGTCGGGAAATGGAGCAGTATGCGGATTACCGCAATTATTTGTCCTTTTCCATGTATGAGCAGGTTACGGATGCAGATGGAAACGTGATCCGTGAAAATTTCGTGGATGACATGGCAGGCCGTGATTCCGGCGGTGAGGGACAGAATCCGAAATACGTCGCACTGCTTGCCGGTTTTGCGATGCTTTACATGCAGCAGACCAACCGCGACAGTCGAATTAAGCTGGTGCTTCTGGACGAGGCCTTTTCCAAAATGGATCAGGAGAGAAGCGCGGTCTGCTTAAAATATGCCCGGCAGATGGATCTTCAGCTGATTGTCTGCGTGCCTGACGAACGCTTACAGTCCCTGATCCGCAACGTGGACTGTGTGTATGGCTTCCGCCGCCACAAAAACCAGATCTCAATGATGCATATCGACAAGGGAAATTATCTGGAGCTGTTGGAAGGCGTAGAATAGAGTACAAGATTGCCCCGGGCAGCGGTGACACGATCGCCAGCCCGGGGCATTTTTTCCACGCAGCTGCAGACTGCGAGTTTCACTGTTTATTCTACCGCACTGAAGAAGATCCACGTTCCGGGAGCAACTTCATGTTTCTGCCCGGCAATCGTGATGACTGCATCAACCGGCGTTTCAATTTCGTATCTCCATTGATCGCCCTGCAGTTTCCAGTCGGAACGGATCAGACCATGGCGGGAGCGATAGGAGCAGGAAAGCCAGCCGAGGCGTTTGTCGGGAAGCGGAGAGACAGAAATCTTTTCATAGGCGGGATAGCCGTCAAGCGGACGGATTCCGGCGGCGTTTCCATATACCCAGTCAGCGACTGCGCCGTAAGCGTAATGATTATAGGAATTCATGTCGCGGGTCCAGAAATCGCCGTTTTCCATAATACCGTCCCAGTGCTCCCAGATAGTCGTTGCGCCTTTTGTGATCGGATAAAGCCAGGAAGGATAGTTTTCCCGCAGCAAAAGTGACCAGGCGAGGGAGACATAGCCGTAGTCCGAAAGTACATGGAGCAGGTAAGGCGTTCCGACAAAGCCGGTTTTTAACTGCACACCGGCGTCTGTAACGAGCTTTGCAAGCTGATCTGCTGCAGCCTGACAGTCTTTTGCCAGGTGGAAATGGGCGGCGAGGATGCATTCGGTCTGCGTGTGGTAAACCGGCCAGGTTTCCTGGAAAGCGGCAACGATATTTTTATAGAGCGTCTCATATTCCGAAACATCTTCGCCAAGCACGTTACCGGCTTTCATGACCAGCTCCGTGGAATGCGCATAAAAAGCAGAAGCGATTAAGTCTTCATCAGAAGAACCTTTGTAGCTGCCGGACGGTGCATCCAGACCGAGCCAGTCGCCGTAGTGTTCTCCTCCGGTCCAGAGGTTTTTGGTCGTGGTGGAGGAGGTGATATAGCCCACCCATTTTTTCATACTGTTAAACTGGCTGCGCAGAATGTTTGCATCGCCGAATGCCAGATAAAGTTCCCACGGGCAGACACAGGCTGCGTCGCCCCAGGCTGCGCTGCTCTTTTGATTTTCGAGTATGGCAGGAATGACGTGGTCTACATGACCGTCCGGATACTGGTCTGCGGCAAGATCCGAAAGCCATTTGCGGTAAAATGCTTCCGTATCGAAATTGTAGCAGGCGGTACGGATAAATACCTGCGCATCGCCTGTCCAGCCGAGACGTTCATCGCGCTGCGGGCAGTCGGTCGGGACATCGACAAAGTTGCCTTTCTGTCCCCAGATGATATTGTCGAACAGCTTATTTAACAGCGGATTTGAACTGGAAAGAAAACCGGTGCGTTGCAGGTCGGAGCAGACGACAACTGCGGTAAAAATGTCCGGACGTACTGCATCCGCTCCGCCGGGAAAGTGATCGACACGGATATAGCGGAAGCCAAAGAAGGTCAGCTTCGGATGCCAGGTCTGGAATCCTTCTTTACAGAAATATAAAAATTTCGCTTTGGCAGCGCGATAGTTTTCTGTATAAAAGTTTCCGTGTTTGTCAAGAACTTCCGCATGGGAAAGCTCAACACAGTCGCCTGCGTGGGCGTCTAAAGAAACTTCGACATAACCGGTAATTTCCTGACCGAAATCGATGACAGTTTCCCCGGCGGGCGTAGTGAAGATCCGCGCGGGCACGATACGCTCCTGTTCGGTAATTTTTTCGCCCTGTTGGGCAATCAGCGTATCGGACGGACCGTCAAATTCCTCGATTGCAATTGGAGCAGAGGACGGATCAAATGCCGCGTCGTAGGTCTCGCCATCATAAATTTCACTGAAACGGACATTGCTTTCATATGCCGACCAGTCTGCTCCGGTCGGGAGAAGCTGCGTGTTGCCGTCTGTATAGGTAATCGTCAAAAGTGCGATCAGTCCGGCTGAAATCTGTGCTTTTTGCTGACGGTGCGCTTCATCGGGCCAGGCAAGCGGACTGCGGTACCAACCTTTTCCGACGAGGATGGAAAGTTCGTTTTCCGAAGAAAGGAGCTCGGTAACATCATAGGTCTGCACCTGCAGGCGGTGGCGATAGGATGTCCAGCCGGGAGCAAGGACGAAATCGCCGATGCGTTTTCCATTTAAAGATGCTTCATAAACTCCCATTGCTGTAACAGAAAGTGTTGCGTGCGCAACAGAAGATAACGACTGATTGGGAGAAGAAAAAAGAGAAAACTGTTTGGAATAGACCGGGCAGACGTCCCCTGTTGTCTGTGCCGGACGAATCCATTTTGCGTTTGGAATCATAAACATACCCTCCTTGTTTTGGTTCGTATTGACTTTTATGATAACAGATAGTAGCCTAAAGAAAAGCACCTGATTTTGACTGAAAATGGGGGTGAACTTGTCTTTATGTTCCGAGGGGAGATTACAGAATTCCAGTTCTATCAGAACAGGAAAGCGGAAAAACTCATTATGATGCCGTTTTGTCAGGAGGATCTTGAAATGCACGGCCATAATTTTTTTGAGCTGGCATACATCACGGGTGGGACAGCGGAGCATACGCTGGAAAACGAAGGGAAAACCATTTCTGCAGGCGATTATTTTTTTGTGGATTACGGCTGTCTCCATGGATTTCAGAACTGTAAAAATCTGACGCTGATCAACTGTCTGTTTCTGCCGGAGACGGTGGATGAAACACTGCAGGGCTGCCGGAGTTTTTCCCAGCTGTTGCAGGGCTGTCTGTTAAAATATTACCGGATGTCACTTGGGCAGGCGAAGTTTGCCAGAGTGTTTCACGACCGGGATGGACAGGTAGGGCAGCTGATGCAGGAAATGCTTCTGGAATATCAGGAGCAAAAAGTCGGATGTTATCCGCTGCTTCGGTTCAAGCTTCTGGAAATCCTGCTTCTGACGCTGCGCGGGCTGATCGAACCGGAAAACGAGCGCCCCTACAGTACGTCTGTGCAGGAGGTGCTGGAATATGTAAACGGGAACTATCAGGACAGCCTGACGCTGGGAACATTCTGTGAGCAGAAGCATTATAGCGTTGCCTATATCAGCAGGCGGTTTAAGCAGGAAACCGGGGTGACGCTGCGCGAATATGTCCAGAATGTCCGCATCGAAAAAAGCTGCGAACTGTTGGAAGACAGTGATCTGAGGGTGGTGGAGATCGCCCGCAGAGTCGGCTATGAAGACATAAAATTTTTTAATCAGATTTTTAAGCGGCGGATGCAGATATCCCCGCGGGAATACCGGAAAATCTGCATGAACCGTGCAGCAGACGGATAAAAGATATGGAGCAGAAATATCTGAAAACAGAGGAAACCAATTCAAAACAGGAGGAAGTATGGAACCGAAGGTAAGCATTATTGTTCCTGTATACAATGCACAGGAATATTTGAAACGCTGTGTGGACAGCATTTTAAGTCAGGATTACCGCGACTTTGAGCTGCTTTTGATGGACGATGGCAGTAAGGATGCATCCGGCGAAATCTGCGACGCCTATGCACAGCAGGATGGCCGCGTGCGCGTAATCCATAAAGAAAATACCGGCGTGTCGGATACGAGAAATCAGGCGCTGGAGCTGGCGCGGGGAACGTTTCTTCAGTTTTTGGACAGCGACGACTGGATTGTGCCGGAGGCGACAAGGCTTCTGGTGCGTTCGATGGAGGAATATAACTGCGACATGGTCATTTCCGACTTTTACCGGGTTTCCGGGGAAAGGCTGGCGCAGAAGGGCGACATCGAAGAGGACAAGGTGATGAGCCGTCAGGAGTTTGCTTCCTATATGATTGAAAATCCGGCGGATTTTTATTACGGCGTACTCTGGAACAAAATGTACCGCAGGAGCATCATCGAAGAATATCATATCCGGATGGATACCTCCATCAGCTGGTGTGAGGACTTTTTGTTTAATCTGGAATATATCCGCCATGCGGAGAGCTTTTTTGCCCTGCAGGTGCCGATTTATTATTATCTGAAGCGTCGCGGCAGCCTGGTCAGCCAGGGAGCGAGCATCACGAATACGGTGCGGATGAAGAGCAACATTTTCGAGTATTATAACGAGTTTTATAAAGACGTTTACGAGGATAAAGATTATGCCGATATCCGGCTGCAGGTCTACAGCTTTTTATGGGCTGCGGCAAAGGACGGCGGCGTGCTTCCGGGAAGCAAGAAGCTGGGGGAAGAGCGCAGGCGGATTACCCGGGAAGAAGTGGAAGGAAACGGCGCAGTGATCGGGCAGTACCGGTTCCGCAGGCTGTATGAATATGAGCTGGATCTGGCGGCGCAGAAAAATATGCTGACGTTGGATGAGGCGCTTTTGCTGTGTGCCCTCGCCCAGTGCAGCGCCTGCTACAGCGCACGCAGGCTCGGGGAAATCGCCGGAGTCGGACAGCCGAGGCTGTTTCTTGCGATGCAGAAGCTGGAACGCAAAAAGCTGATCGCGCCGGAAAAGCCGGTTAAGGAAAAGAGTGCAAAGGAAAAGCCCGCCGACAGGATAGAAAGTACAGCGGAGAAAAAAGAGCGCACGGCGGACAAAAAGGAAAAAAGCAGCGAAAAGAAAGAAAAGAACCGCTTGCTCCTGACAGAGGAAGGCAGGAAGCTTTCCGGAGAGCTGCTGCGCGTGGAAAAAGACCTCTACAGCGTCTGCATGGAAGGTATTTCGGACGAGGAACAGAAGCGGATGGAAAAGCTGATGGGCAAAATTCAGGAAAACATGATTCGATTCATGGTGAAAGAAGTGCCGGAGGACGAACCGGGTTTGGAGACAGAGGAAGCGGGTGAACGGAAACAATAATCTTGCGCAGTTTACGCGTCTGGTTTATGATAAGGATAAATCATGAATTAAAGTGAGGAATATTATGAATCTGCCGTCCGCGTTTTTGACGCGCATGCAGGAAATGCTGGGAGAGGAATACGAAGCATTTCTGCAGAGCTATGAATCCGGTCATTATCAGTCGCTGCGGCTCAATCCGCGCAAAACGGACCGGGAGGAATTTACAGAAAAATCGCCGTTTCATCTGACGCCGGTTGCATGGGAGAAAAACGGATTTTATTACAGCGAAGAGGATACACCGGGCAAGCACCCGTATCACGAGGCTGGTGTTTATTATATTCAGGAAGCGAGCGCGATGGCGCCTGTCGGATATCTGGACGTACAGCCGGGAGATTATGTGCTGGATCTGTGCGCTGCCCCCGGCGGGAAAAGCACCCAGATCGGTGCTGCGATGCAGGGAAAAGGTATTTTAATCTGCAATGAGATCCATCCGGCGCGGGCAAAAATTCTTTCGGAAAATGTGGAGCGGATGGGACTGACCAATGCAGTTGTGACGAACGAAAGCCCGGAGCGACTGTCCGCTTATTTCCCGGAATATTTCGATAAAATTTTGGTGGACGCCCCCTGCTCCGGTGAGGGGATGTTCCGAAAGCACGAGGAAGCCTGCAGCGAATGGAGTCCCGAAAACGTGGAGCTGTGTGCAAAGCGGCAGGACAGCGTGCTGGATGAAGCTGCCGCAATGCTGAAAAAAGGCGGCAGGCTGGTATATTCGACCTGTACGTTTGCGCTGCAGGAGGATGAAGGCAGTGTTGCACGATTCCTTTTGCGGCATCCGGAATTTTCCATAAAAGAGACGCACCGTTATGACGGTATGGAGTCGGGCAGACCGGACTGGGCGGGAACCGAGCCCGTCCCGGACGGAATGGAAAAGACCATTCGTCTCTGGCCCCATAAGCTGCATGGAGAAGGACATTTTCTGGCGGTGCTTGAAAAAACAGGGGAAGTGCCGGAGGGATACCGGGCGCGCAGCCTGTATGGAATCCAGAAAGGAATTGCGCCCAAGGATTTTGCTGCATGGAAAGAATTTGAACGAGAAAGCCTGAAGAAGCAGTTTGATGGAATCTTTTTATTGTTCGGCGACCAACTTTATCTTGCACCAAAGGACATGCCGGCTTTAAAAGGCTTAAAGGTGCTGCGTCCGGGACTGCATCTGGGCACGATGAAAAAAGGGCGGTTTGAACCGGCACATGCGCTGGCACTTTCGCTTTCGCCCAAAGATGCAGTGCATTGCTGCAACCTTTCCGGTGACAGCCAGGAGGCAAGGCAGTGGATCAACGGCATGACGCTTTCCAAAGACGGGGAAAAGGGCTGGCAGCTGGTCTGCGTAGATGGATACAGCCTCGGCTGGGGAAAGCTGGCAGGCGGGATTTTAAAAAATCATTATCCCAAAGGACTGCGCAAAACAATGTGACAGATGTGCTGTCTGTGCAACCCGCCTCAGGCGGAGCAGGACTCTGTTTTACATATGCAGGAACCAAAAAAAATGGAGGAAAACATTATGAGATTTACACTGGATTACGATCAGTACGCTGCCCTGGCAAGACAGACGGCAGCAGAGGGATGTGTTCTTTTAAAAAATGAGAAAGAGGCACTTCCGATCCGAAAAGGAGAGACAGTTTCCGTGTTTGGACGGATTGCCTTTACCTATTATAAGAGCGGAACCGGATCGGGCGGTATGGTAAATGCTCCCTATGTGACAAATATCCTGGATAGCTTAAAGGAATGCAGGGATATTTCTGTCAACGAAGAGCTGGAAGCGGTTTATCAGGACTGGATCCGGGAAAATCCCTTTGATATGGGAGAAGGCTGGGCGCAGGAGCCCTGGAGCCAGAAGGAAATGCCGGTCAGCGAGGCGCTTGCACAGAAAGCGGCAGCATCCTCTGACCTTGCTGTTGTTGTGCTGGGCAGAACAGCAGGCGAGGACATGGACAACAGCGCAGAGCCGGGAAGCTATCTGCTGACAGCAGAGGAGGAGGCGCTGATCAAAACCGTCTGTAGCGCATTCAAACGGACTGCCGTTGTGTTAAACGTCGGCAATATCATTGATATGAAATGGGTGGACCGCTACCAGCCCCAGGCAGTTTTGTATGTATGGCAGGGCGGTCAGGAGGGCGGACACGCGGCGGCAGATATCCTGACCGGCGCAGTGAATCCGTGTGGTAAGCTGAGCGATACGATCGCAGCAGATATTTCGGATTATCCGTCTACGGATAATTTTGGAGATGCTGTATGCAATGTGTATGCAGAGGATATTTACGTTGGCTACCGTTATTTTGAAACCTTTGCAAAGGAAAAAGTAAGCTATCCCTTCGGCTTTGGTCTGTCTTATACGGATTTTTCCGTGGAGGTTCTGAATACAAGAACAGACGGTACGAAAGCTGAACTTACCGTTTTGGTTAAAAACATCGGAAAGACTGCCGGAAAAGAAGTCGTGCAGGTGTATGTCTGCCCGCCTCAGGGAAAGCTTGGCAAGCCTGTCCGGAATCTAAACAGCTTTTACAAGACGCAGCTGCTTACACCAGGAGAGGGGGAGGAGGTAAATCTCGTCGTTTCCCTGGAAAAAAGTGCATCCTATGATGACAGCGGCGTAACCGGGGAGAAATCCAGTTGGGTGCTGGAAGCGGGCGCTTATGGCATTTATGTTGGAACGGATGTCCGCAGCGCGAAAAAGGTTTGCGAGGTGCAGTTAGACGAGCTGTGCGTCATTTCCAGACTGGAAGAGGCGCTTGCACCGGTACAGCCATATGAGCGTCTGGTTCCGGTCGAAACGAGCAAAAAGGGCACAGACGGAGAGCCGGTTCTGGAAATCGGAAAACAGGCAGCGCCTCTGCGGAGCGTCGATCTGGCAGAAAGAATCCGGACAGAACGCCCGGAGGCAGAGGCCTGCATCGGCGATCAGGGCTGGAAGTTAGCGGATGTCTGTGATAAAAAGGTGACGCTGGAACAGTTTTTATCCCAGTTATCGGACGAAGATCTGGCATGCCTGGTCCGGGGAGAGGGCATGTGCTCTCCGAAGGCAACACCTGGCATTGCATCTGCATTCGGCGGTGTGACGGATTCCTTAAAGGCATTTGGAATCCCGGTTGCGGGCTGCTCGGATGGACCCTCCGGAATCCGTATGGACTGCGGAACCATCGCCTTTTCCCTGCCAAACGGCACACTGCTTGCCTGCACCTTTAATCCGGAGCTGGTGGAACAGCTTTATGAGATGGAAGGAATGGAGCTGCGCAAGAATCAGATTGATACGCTGCTGGGGCCTGGCATGAACATTCATCGCAATCCGTTAAACGGCAGAAACTTTGAATATTTTTCGGAAGACCCCTGTGTGGCAGGTACGATGGCTGCAGCTCAGTTAAAGGGCATGGGAAAATATGGTGTGACCGGAACGATTAAACACTTTGCGGGAAATAACCAGGAATTTAAGCGGCACGATGCAAACGGCGTTGTTTCCGAACGTGCGCTGCGCGAGATCTATTTAAAAGGCTTTGAAATCGCAGTAAAAGAAGGACATGCCTACAGCATTATGTCTACCTACGGACCGATCAACGGAATCTGGACAGCAGGCAACTACGACCTGCTGACGACGATTTTGCGGAAAGACTGGGGCTACCAGGGCGTGGTAATGACCGACTGGTGGGCGAAGATGAACGAGGAAGGCGAGGAAGGCTCCCAGAGCAATACGATTCCGATGGTACGCGCCCAGAACGACGTTTACATGGTTGTTTCGGATTCTGCTTCGAACTCTGCAAATGACAACACGATGGAGGGCCTGGCAGATGGACGGCTCACAAGGGGACAGCTGGTCAGAAATGCAAAGAATATCTGTCATTTTCTGATGCGTTCTCCGGTGATGAACCGTTTCTGTGATCGGGAATTTGATGTATGTGAAGAAATTAACAATCCGGCAAAGGATGCGATGGCAGGAAATTTGATCGCAAGCCAGAAAGTAGAAAAAGAGACAAAGCTCGATCTGACAAAGCTGAGCACCCAGAAGGGCGTGCGCGCCGGGTATCTGCTGGACGTCTCCAAAGCAGGCAGCTATCAGATGATTTTTAAAATGCATTCCGGAGAAAATCCGTTTGCGCAGCTGCCGGTTTCCATTTTTGTCAACGGCGTCCTGCAGCAGACGACGACCTTTAACGGAACCGACAACAAGATCATAGAGCGTGCGGTAACGATAAGCTTCCCGGAAAGCGGGGAAAACCAGCTGACGCTGTTCTTTGGCGAGAGCGGGGTCCGCATGGATGGAATCCTTCTGGTGCAGGAATAGAACGGCATACAGGGGCTTTGCGTACGGACTGGAGGAAACGTGAAGAAAGAGAAACAAAAAGACAGAGAGGATAGACAGATCTGCATTGTGTTCGCGACGGCGCTTCTGGCGTGCGCGCTCCTTACCGGCTGCGGTGCTGCGAAGGAGGATAATCTTTCGCAGGGAATTGCGCTGGTGGAGCAGATGGACTATGAGGGCGCGCTGACCTGCTTCGAGGCGGCAGCCCTGAATAAAGAGGATATGCGTCAGGTTTACAGAGGGCAGGGGCTGGCTTACATGGGCATGACGGATTATGAGAATGCAGCGGCGAGCTTTGAAAAGGCGCTGGGGCAGAGCAGCCCGCGTCCGGATGCGATGGATTATGACATCAACTATTATCTGGCGACCGCCTATTATCGGAACGGACAGGTCGACAAAGCGATCCATGTTTATCAGGCAATCACGGATCTGAAGCCCGGGGAAAAGACCGCCTGGTACTTAAAAGGAACCATGGAGCTGGAGCAGGGCAGTACGGACGCTGCGAAAGCCGATTTTGATAAGGCGGTTGAGGCTGCGCCGAACGATTACGACATCCGGATTGATATTTTCTGCAGCTGCAGCAAATACGGACAGGACGATCTTGGAAAATCCTATCTGGAAAATGTTCTGGACGGCGACAGGAAGCGGATTTCGGATTTCGATCTCGGCAGAATCAGCTACTACCTGGGCGATTATGAGCAGGCCCGTACCTCTTTGGAAAAGGCGCAGGAAAACGGCGGTGCGGAAGCAGCGTCTCTGCTCGGTCAGACCTATGAGGCACTCGGTGATTACAATTATGCGGCGAGTGTCTATAACACCTACCTGCAGAACGAAACGCCGGACGCGTCTTTGTACAATCAGCTCGGGCTTTGCAAATTAAAGGGCGGCGATTATGAAGCGGCGCTTGCAGCGTTCCAGGCGGGGCTGGAAGTAGAGGGCAATACGGCGACGCAGTCGCTGATGTTCAACGAACTGGTAGCGTATGAATACCTTGGGCAGTACGATAAAGCGAAGCTTGCGATGGATCAGTACCTTGCTTTGTATCCGGATGATGAAAAGGCACAGCGGGAAGCGGTATTTCTGCAGACGCGGTAGCTCCACACACACGGACAGGACAGTATAGTCGCATGGCTGTTTAGAAAGAAATGTAGGGAATGACTATGGAGAAACGTGTAAAAATCAGAAAAACGGTTTTTGGCGGCGCGATCGCCCGTATCTGCTGTCTGGCGTTGTGCCTTTGTCTCGGATTGTCGATATCGATGACGGCACAGGCAGCATCCGGGAAAAAAGTGACGCCGGTTACGATGGCGGCAGTCGTCGGGGAAGAAAAAACGGTGACGCAGCAGGCGGATAAAACCTCTGCAGCACTTGGTATTTTACCGGCCGGCACGACGGTCAACGTATGCGGGCAGACCGGCAGCGGGAAAAGTGGCATGTACCAGATTGTCTATGGAAATGCGATCGGCTATATCACACAGACAGCCTGCCAGCCGGTCTGCGTGGATGTAGCGATGACGGCAGCGCTTGCTGCACAGGCGGAAGCGGTGAAACAGCAGGTGGCACAGGCCCAAGCAGCAGCGGCGGCACTGGCAGCGCAGCAGGCGGCACTGGCGCAGCAGGCAGCAATGCAGCAGGCAGCAGTACAGCAGGCAGCACTGGCTCAGGCGCAGGCTGAGCAGAAAGCCCCCATTCCGGCGGGCAGCGGCAACGTCATCTTCGTCGGGGACTCCCGCACGGGACAGATGGCGAATGCAGTCGGTGGAACGGCAGCATGGCCTGGTACGGCCTTTGTGGCATGCTTTGGAGGTGGCGTGGACTGGCTTTCCACCGCCCAGGCGAAAAAGGACGTCGACCAGTATGTGACGCCCGGCTCAGTGATTATTCTCAATTACGGCGTCAATGATTTATCACGACACAACGATTATATTACGACGATTAACCGATATGCGCAGGATTGGATTTCGAAAGGTGCGACGGTGTACTTCGCCTCGGTCGGTCCGGTCGGGGAAAACGAATACGGAAAACGCAACTGGGCGGTAGAATATTTTAACAACCAGTTAAACAACCGGCTGGATGCCAGAATCGGACGACTGAATCTGTATGTGTTTCTGACGGGCAGCGGATATACCACGCAGGCAGACGGACTGCATTATGATGGTGCAACCTACGCAGCAATGTTCCGGTTTTTGATGCAGAGCATTGGAAGAATATGAAACAAAAATACGAACACATTCAGCTTCTGAGGGCGCTTGCATGTATCGGAGTGTTTATCACCCACCTTGCACCGAGGCTGGGAGCGACGGGAAAAGCCGCGTGGCTTGCCAATCAGGGAGCGGCGGGCGTGTATCTCTTTTTTGTCCTCAGCGGCTATCTCGCCTGCTGTGACAGAAAGCTCCCGACGGCTGGGAAAAAAGAACTGCTGACCTATTATAAAAAACGTCTGGTGCGGATTCTTCCGCTGTATTATGGGGTGATCCTTTATAACATCCTGCTGCACGGGCTGATTTTAAAGGATATTCCGGCAGACCCGCAGGGACTGTACTGGCTTCGGTATTTTTTCCTGACAAACAGCGTGATCCCTGCACCGAATGATTTCTGGGGAAACCTGAGCGCAACCTGGACGATCAGCCTGTTTATGGCGTTTTATCTGCTTGTGCCGGTCTTTGTGCGCCTGATCCGAGGCTGTACGAGCGCGTTTTTCTGCTATGTACTGGCATTGATTCTGCGGTATTTGTGGGTAAAAACCGGATACGGTGATTACATGATGATTTTTTACTACCTGCATTATTTTCTGCTCGGTATGTTGGTCTGGGAGATCCATCAGGCGGGAAGGCGTATCGGCGCGCAGTTGCTTGTCTATATCGGCATGATTGCGGCAGCAGGTGCGGGTTTGGCCCTTGGCAGGGCGCAGACGGATTCGTTTATTTGGTGGTCGTGGTGCTTTGGCATGTTACTGCTTGCAGGCAGCGGCTTTCGGTTCTGCAGGAAAGGAATCGGCGGTCGGATTTCGGACGCTGTGCTGTGGACGGATCGGTATTCGTATGAGATTTATCTGGTGCATGCCGTCATTTTAGAAGGGCTCGGCATGGTGCGGGTACAGATCGGACTGCCGAACGCAGCGTTTTTGATTCTGGCGCTGCTTCTGACCGGCGCAGGTGCGGTACTTTCCAAAAAACTGATCGAAGACCCCATCGCCGGACTTGTTGCCCGAAGCAGAATGTGATACCATAGCAGAAGCTTAGAAAACTGACGCAAGCCAGGAAAACAAAAAGGAGAAAAAGATATGATTGACCAGTTAATTGCAAATATCAAAAAGACAAATGCTCCAATCGTTGTCGGACTGGACCCGATGATGAAATTTATTCCGGAGCAGATTCAGAAAGCTGCTTTTGCGGAATACGGCGAGACGTTAAAGGGCGCTGCAGAAGCGATCTGGCAGTACAATAAGGGCATCGTGGATGCAGTAGCGGATCTGATTCCGGCAGTAAAGCCGCAGATCGCCATGTATGAGCAGTTCGGCGTAGCAGGTCTGATCGCATTCCAGAAGACCGTCGCATACTGCAAAGAGAAAGGTCTGGTTGTCATCGGCGATGTAAAACGCGGCGATATCGGTTCCACTTCTGAGGCTTATGCGGTTGCCCATCTCGGAAAAGTAGTAGTGGGAGAAAAGAGCTATGCACCCTTTGACGAGGATTTTGCAACGGTGAATCCGTATCTGGGTTCCGACGGCATCAATCCGTTCATAAAGGTCTGCAAAGAAGAAAATAAGGGCATTTTTGTGCTGGTAAAAACTTCCAACCCCAGCAGTGGTGAGTTCCAGGATCGTCTGGTGGACGGCAGACCGTTGTATGAAATCGTCGGTGAAAAGGTTGCCGAATGGGGCAGCGAGTGCATGGGCAGCGAATATAGCAATGTTGGTGCGGTTGTTGGCGCAACCTATCCTGAAATGGGCAAGGCGCTGCGCAAGGTGATGCCGAAGTCCTACATTCTCGTGCCCGGCTACGGCGCACAGGGCGGCAAGGGCGCTGATCTGGTGCACTTTTTCAATGAAGACGGACTTGGCGCTATCGTGAATTCTTCCAGAGGAATCATTGCAGCATACCAGAATGAACAGTATGCAAAGTTCGGAGCAGAGCATTTTGCAGATGCTTCCAGACAGGCAGTAGAGGATATGATCGCGGACATCAGTCAGGCGTTGGCATAAAGTGTGCATAAAGTGTGCGAAACATAGAGATTTTGGAAAACTCAGAGATAAAAGTGAGTTTCCAAAATCTCTTTTTTGTGTAAATTAACTATTAATTTGTGCAAAAATCACAAAACAATTTGTATACTATATGAAAAAGAATGATTGTAATACTTAATAAACAATGCTATAATTTGGATAGTTCTATAGTACTATTGGTAGAATTGCATATAGTGTTGAGAGAAGCGAGAATCTGAAGACAATCGTCGGTGGTGTTTGCCGCATTTGCGGTTGTATGCAAAGGTATGACCAGGCATACAAACAGAAAAAAATGAAGCAAAACAGAATACATATTTTTTTTCATGAAATAACCCTCTCTTTCTAAAAAGATATCGTGTTTTACGGATGAAAAGAATATGGTAATCTTTTCGTAACTGTGAAGGTAGTGAACAGTTACATCTTTTC
>OHCE01000313.1_pt1 | contig 28076 bp, 25 predicted proteins | sample 1577571 | NCBI WGS metagenome assembly OHCE01 (sample SAMEA3879505, study PRJEB24766) | human gut metagenome | biome: human-associated habitat; feature: feces | place: USA | collected 1985/1987 | reverse complement strand
GAACTGGAAGTTCTGCTCGCGGTTCCTTCGGCGCAAAGCGCCTGCGGAATGGAGGATAAAATGCCGATATTTCAAACAGTTGCTGCGGCATGCCGCGCCGCAGGAGAAAAGTTGAGATCCTGGAAACAGAAAAAAAGAACAGACCGGCTTTGGAGAGTGGTTTTATGGGGAATTCTGTGGGCAACGCTATGTCCGACGCTAGGGGCCTGTGGGGCACAGCGGGAAGAGCTCTTTTTGTCGGAAAAGGAAAGCATAGCCTATGGGGATGGAAACCGCAAAGTAGAATCAAAGGTCGAAGACACGGACCAAAACCGCAAGGCTGAACCAAATGCCGGGAATACAGGCCAAAACCGCGAGGCTGAGTCAAATGCCGGGGACACGGATCAAAACCGCAAGGCTGAGCCAAGTGCCGGAAGCACAGGCCGGACAGAGCTCTCCGATGCTTCCTCAGAGGAAGCAAAAACCCTTGTGGTGCACATCTGCGGAGCAGTATCCGCTCCGGGGGTCTATGAGCTTCCGGCAGGCAGCAGAATTATAGACGCCGTGGAGGCCGGAGGCGGTTTTTTACCGGAAGCGGATGAAGCATGCTGCAACCTGGCGGAAGAAATCGTGGACGGTTGTCAGATTTATATCATGACAAAATCGGAAAGCTGCGCTGACGGACAGACAGAAAAGAAAGCCGGGATCCAGACTTCGCCGGACAGCGATATGCAAACGACAGACAGAAATGTGCGAAGCAACAGCGCTCCGGCCTTGGAGAACGGTCTGGTCAACCTCAACACAGCGGACGTTGCTGCACTCATGACGCTGCCTGGAATCGGGGAAAGCCGGGCAAAGGCGATCATAAGCTATCGGGAGCAGCATGGAGCGTTTGCAAAGATTGAGGATATCATGAAAATCAGCGGAATCAAGCAGGCTGCATTTTCAAAAATCAAAGACAAAATTACAGTTTAATCATAGACAGAAAGAATCCGGACAAACAGCGAGAAACGGATTGTCCGGTCGGGAAAAGGGAGAAACATGGCAAAGAAAGTTTTGGTTGTGGACGATGAAAAGCTGATTGTAAAAGGAATCCGGTTCAGTCTGGAGCAGGACGGAATGGAAGTGACCTGCGCATATGACGGAGAAGAGGCACTGCTGTGTGCGAAAGAGCAGAAATTTGATATGATTCTGCTCGACATTATGCTGCCAAAACTGAGCGGAACCGAAGTATGCCAGCAGATTCGGGAGTTTTCGGATGTTCCGATCGTAATGCTCACAGCCAAAAACGACGACATGGACAAAATCATGGGACTGGAATATGGTGCAGATGATTATATCACCAAGCCCTTTAACATCCTTGAGGTAAAGGCGCGCATCAAGGCGATCATGCGCCGTACTTCTGCGAGAGGACAGATCGCAAAGCCGGAAAGCATTCTGGAAAGCGGAGATATGCGCGTGGACTGCGAAAGCCGCCGCGTCAGCATTTCCGGCAGAGAGGTCAATCTCACTGCAAAAGAATTCGACCTGCTGGAGCTTCTGATCCGCAATCCGAGTAAAGTCTACAGCCGTGAAAAACTGCTGAACCTCGTCTGGGGCGCAGACTATCCCGGGGATGTCCGAACCGTAGACGTCCACATCCGCCGCCTCCGCGAAAAAATTGAAACCAACCCCAGCGAACCCCGCTACGTCCACACCAAATGGGGAGTGGGGTACTTCTTCCGCGTATAAGCAGAACCGGACTACGGATGAAAAATGGCGAACTTTCTGCTTGCAGAAAAGTTCGCCGGATTTCAGACGGTAACCCGGTGAGCAACGCGAACCGGGCTTTTGCGAAGCAAAAGGTCCGGTTTCCCGTCGGCATCGTCCCGGACGCCAGCCCCATCCTTTTACACCCCTTCCCCCGGAGGCATTCATGAACACAAGCAGCAAAACCCCCGGATTATTCCGGCGGCTCACTTATAAAATTCCGATCTTCCGCAGCCTGAAGGCCTACATTTTCCTCCTGATGCTGATCATCGGAATCGTGCCCAGCGACATCATGCGGCTGGGCATTCTGAATAATTACGAAGAACGTGCGGTTAATCTGCGCGGCTCGGACGTCGCGTCCCAGTACCGGATTATCGCAAATCACCTGGTCAATTACAACTACCTGCAAAATCCAACCTCCGATGTCGTCAATGCCGAGCTGGAGCAGATGTCCAACCTGTATGACGGCCGTGTGCTGATTATCAACAGCAATTTCCGCATTGTGAAAGACACCTACGCCATGAGCGAGGGGAAAACGATGATTTCCGAGGAGGTGATCAAGTGCTTCCGTGGGGAAAGTACGACCCGCTACGACAAGACGAACGGCTATATCGAGATGACGGTTCCGATTACGGAGACGGTAGACGGGGAAAAAGGGCAGACGAGCATCGTACGCGGCGTGATTCTGGCCAGTGCATCGACAGACAGCATTGCGACGACGCTGGACATCCTGAGCCGGAAAGCCCTGATTCTGGAAATCTTGATGGGAATTATCATTATCGGCATCGTCTTTTTCTTCTCGCACATCCTGATTATGCCCTTTAAGCGCGTAACCCAGGCGATCAGTGAGGTCAAGGACGGTTTCACGGACGAGCCGATTTCCGTACCGGATTATCTGGAAACCGAGCATATCGTGGATGCCTTCAACCAGCTGCTGGGCAGAATGAAGGTCATCAACGATTCCAGACAGGAATTCGTATCGAATGTCTCTCACGAGCTGAAAACGCCCATGACCTCGATCAAGGTGCTGGCGGATTCCCTGAATCAGCAGCCGGACGTGCCGGTGGAGCTGTATCAGGAGTTTATGCAGGACATTACGGAGGAAATCGAGCGGGAAAATAAAATCATCAACGACCTGCTTTCCCTTGTAAAAATGGACAAAACCGAAGGCTCAATGGACATTTCCGCAGTGGATATCAACGAGCTGTTGGAAACGACGCTAAAGCGCCTGCGTCCCATCGCCCGCAAACGGGACATCGAGGTGGTTCTGGAAAGCCTGCGCCCGGTTACGGCAGAGGTGGACGAGGTCAAAATATCTCAGATTTTCACGAACCTTGTGGAAAATGCGATTAAATACAATAAAGAACACGGCTGGGTCAAGGTGCTTCTGGATGCGGATCATCAGTTTTTCACGGTAGAGGTTTCCGACTCCGGCATCGGTATCCCGGAGGAGGATTACGAGCATATTTATGAACGTTTTTACAGAGTAGATAAATCGCATTCCCGTGAAATCGGTGGTACCGGACTTGGACTTGCGATTACCAGAAATGCGATCCTGCTGCACCGCGGTTCGATCAAAGTGAGCAGCGTGGAAGGACAGGGCACGACCTTTACGGTGAAAATCCCCTTGTCCTACATCAAGTGATTTCAGAAAATTTGGAGAAAACTATGTCAGGAATCAAAAAAATGCGGGCGGTTGCGCTGCTTTTGGGCTGTCTGCTGTTGACCGGGATATTTGCCGGGTGCGGGAAGAAAGAAGAGACGCCTGCAAATACGGTCAGCGTTTATTATATTAATAAAGAAGAAACGAAAATCACGGCAGTGGAAAAAGAGCCGGAGGGTGACACCCTTTCCAAACAGGCGGAATGGGGCATTTCCCAGCTGAAGGAAAATCCGGTAGAATTGTCTTTGCGTTCGCCGATCAGCGGTTTTACGATCAACAGCTGGAATGTCAAAGACGATCAGCTGGTGCTGGACATGAGTGTGGAGTATAAAAAGCTGTCTCCGTCCTCAGAAGTGCTGGTTCGGGCTGCAATCGTGCGCACGATGACGCAGCTGGAAGGAATTTCCTATGTTTCGGTGACGGTCGGCGGAGAAGCGCTGACGGACAGCCTCGGCAACGTGGTCGGTCCTATGACGGCGGATCTGTTTATCGACAACGCCGGAAATGAAATCAATGCATACGAAAAAACGCGCCTGCTTCTTTACTTTACCAATGAAAGCGGCGAGCGCCTGATCGGTGTGCAGACAAAACCGGTTGTATACAGCAGCAACATTTCCATGGAAAAGCTGGTGGTAGAGCGGCTGATTGCCGGACCGGATGCAGAAAACGAAGAGCTTTATCCGGTCATCAACCCTGCGACAAAGGTGCTGGGCGTGACGGTAAAGGATGGGACATGTTATGTAAACCTGGATAACGGTTTCCTGACACAGACCTACAATGTTTCCGCGGAAGTTCAGATCTATTCCATCGTCAACTCTCTGGTAGAACTGTCGAACATCAACAAGGTGCAGATTGCGGTAAACGGGAATACGGATATGATTTTCCGGGAAAAAATTTCACTGTCTAACGTGTTTGACCGGAACCTTGATCTGGTTTACGAAACGGAGGAATTACAATCATAAAAAATTGCAGAAGACCGCTGTGCGCGGCAATCCTGATTTTCCTGACCCTCTATCTGGCAGCGCGTCTGCTGCCGGAGTGGGTGGGAACGGACGCTGGCACAGACACGTCAGAGAAAGCGCCCATTGGCGGGCGCACCTCGCTTACACAGCTTGACACCTGGCTGGAAGCCATGGATGGCGAAACCCTGTGCCTGACGGGAAAAGTCACAGACTGCTGGCAGCCTGTAGATGGAGCGCAGGAAAACGCCAGCTTTCTTTTAAAAGACCTTTCTATCGAGGCAGATGCCTCATCTTTTGTTTTTTCAGGGGATTCGGCGGAAACGACCGATAACCTGTCACAGATATCTGGTTCGGCAGATGCGGACCAGATGTCAATTCTTATTTCTTCTCAGAAAACAATCTCACAAATCAATGAAATGCAGGAAATATTCGGGAAAAAAGCGAGTGCGTTGTGCTATTTGGAGAAAAACGAAGCGTTGCCGAAGGCGGGCAGCTATGTTCGGGTTTTCGGCGAAGTGTCGCCATTTTTGCTGGCAACGAATCCTGGAGAATTCGACACAGCAGCCTATTATCGGAGAAAAGACTGCCTGTTTGCGCTGAGAAAAACAAAAATTACCGCTCAGACAAAAAACTATGGACGGCTGGAAGAATTTCTTTCACAGCTGCGTTATGAATCGGAGGTATTGTTCCGGAAGCTGCTGGGGGAAAAGAACGGTGCGACAGCATCCGCCATGGTGCTCGGACGGAAAAAAGGAATGGACAGCGAAGTAAAAGCGCTATACCAGGGCGCAGGAATCAGCCATCTGCTGGCAATTTCTGGACTGCACCTGTCCCTGATCGGTGCAGGACTGTTCGGACTTTTGAAAAAAGTACGGCTTCCGGTTGCTTTGAGCGCCGGAATTTCCACATGGATTCTGATTGTATACGCGCAGCTGACCGGAATGGGCATTTCTACCCGGCGAGCCCTTGTCATGTTTTTGCTGTTTTTGGCGGCGGGACTGCTAAAGCGCACGCCAGATCTGCCAACCTCCCTTGCGGTGGCGGCGTTGCTTCTGCTTGTGCCCAAGCCACAGCGGATTCTGGATGCAGGCTTCCAGCTTTCTTTTTCGGCAGTGCTCGGGATTGCGGTAATGATTCCGGTTTTGCAGGATGGCTGGGAGGACGCAGCACCTTCACTGCGAGTCACCGATGGAGTTACCGGGTGGAATATTGCCCGGGCTGCCATCGTCCGGGCCTACCGTCTCCTCCGCAAAAATATCCTTGCCGGTCTGGGCATTACCATGACGATGCTGCCGTTTCTGCTGATTCATTTTTATGAATGGAGTCCGTGGTCGGTGCTGTTGAATCTGGCAGTCATTCCGCTGATGGGAATCTTGCTGCCGTGTCTGATCGGACTGCAGCTGGTCGCCCGTCTGACTGCGCTTGTCCACTGCCTGGAGCTTCCACAGCACCTTCTTTGTACCGCCATCGAAGCGATTTTTTCCTGCTATGAGCAGCTGTGCCGGTTTACAACGGCGCTTCCGGGCAGTATCCTGCACACCGGATATCCGACCTGGCAGGCACTGGCCGCGTATACAATCGGACTGATTGCTTTGGCTGTGTCAGGCAAAAAACTCCGTCCGCACCTCCGGCTTGCAGCCGCTGTGTGTCTGATGGGGATTTTCCTGATCCGCCTGCCGGGTGAACTGAACGTTACGATGCTGGACGTCGGGCAGGGAGAGTGCGTTGGAATCGAAACCCGGGAGCATCATGTATATTTGGTGGATGCCGGAAGTACGTCGAAGAAAAAGACCGGACAGTACCAGATTATTCCATGGCTGAAATATATCGGGACGCGGAGCGTGGAAGGAATTTTCATCACGCACTGGGACGAAGACCACATCAGCGCGCTAGGGGAGCTGTTGGAGTGGTCGAAAAGCAGCCGGGTCAAAATCCGACGCATTTTTCTGCCGGATGTGGCGTTGAAGGATGAAGTGCTGGAAACGCTGCTGCAGCAGATCGAAGAGGCGGAGGTCTCCGTGGAATACCTTTCTGCGGGAGAGCACATGACCGATGGCGCGCTGCAGATCTCCTGCCTGCACCCCTATGCGAAAAAAGTGCCGGAGGATCGCAACGATGCGTCGCTGGTGCTGCGCCTGTCACAGGGCGATTTTCAGATGCTGCTGACCGGAGATCTGGAAAAGAGCGGCGAAGACTGGCTGGTGGAGCAGGCGCGACCCGCCGTGGAGCAGACCCAGCCCGCTGGGCAGGAACAGGCACTCCCGTGCGCACCGTCAACCCAGCCCGCTGCGCAAAATCCCCTCCGCTGCACTATCCTCGACGCCGGACACCACGGCGCGTCCAACGCGACGGGAGAAGCACTGCTGGATTTGGCACAGCCGGAGCTGGTCCTGATTTCCTGCGGCAAAAACAACCGGTACGGGCATCCGGCGCCGGAAACGCTGAAACGCCTGGAAGAGCGGGGAATCCGCTGGTATTCCACGGCGGAGGTCGGCGCGATACAGGTGCATGTTGGAAAGAAAAAAGTGAAAATAGAAACAAGGCGGATTGGACAAAAACAAGTCATATAGAACTAAAAAATACGAAAAAACGTTTGTGTAATAAAAGAGGAAAAGACTGCAGAAAAAGTAAGATTAACTATAAAACGAACAGAAACACACATTTAAACGAATTCTAAAAACGGAAAATGAAAATAAACGATATACCGATATAAAAATGATTGAATTTTATTCGGGGGGGGGTAAAACCCGGAAAATAATGGGAAAACAGAGAACATTCAGGCGAACGGGATTCCTGGAAAAACATACCGATTCAGAAGGAAAAAAACCGAAATACGAGATACAAGAGAAGATTTTATAACATTTTTTAACACTTTTAATAAAAATTTATATATAAATGGAATAAATATTTGCCACGTTGTCTGCTTGCAAGGAAGACGTTAGATGGTATAATAAAATAGCTGGCAAGAAGTTTGTAATTTCGACAAAAAACATAATTGTCGGAGTAGAAATACGTTAAGATGAACAGAAAGAAACAGGTGGGGACAAGATGAAGAGAAAGCAGGAGAAGCCGGCATATGACCGGATCGCTGCCGGAGAGCGGCTGCGCTGTCGGAGGCTTGAGCTCGGCTGGAGCAGAGAGCTGGTGGCAGAACGGCTCGGTGTCGTCAATAAATATTATGCGGATATCGAGCGGGGAACCTGCGGCATGAGTGTGGAAACACTGATTAACCTGTCCCGCTTGTATGGAGTGAGTCTGGATACGCTGATTTATGGCGAGAAAGAGAAAAAATCCGCAGCCAGTCAGGAAGAACAGCTGATGCGCGGACTCAACGGGATGCCTCAGATTCTACAGGATTACTGCCTGCGGATGCTGTGGCTGTTTGCCGACGGACTTCGGGCAGCACAGGCGGAGGCTGCATCAGAATGCGAGACAGTACCGGAGACCGTAAAAAGCAGTTCGGACAGCAAAAAAAACTCCGGAGGTGAGGCCTGAGATGCCGGAGAAGAAAAATCAGTACGTAGATATTCACTGTCATATTTTACCGGAGGTGGATGACGGCGCGAGAAATCTGGAAGAGAGCCTGGCGATGCTGCGCCAGGAAGTAAAACAGGGCGTTGCAGCAGTTATCCTGACTCCGCATCAGAAACCGAACAGACGCAGCATTACCGCTGCTTCCGCACTGGAACGGACACAGAAGCTGCAGCAGGCTGCGAAAGAAAACGGAATCGACATCAGACTTTACAGCGGTGGTGAGATTTTTTGCTGTATGGATACCATCGAGCTGTTAAAACAGGGCAAGGCGGGAACCCTTGCCGGATCAGATTATATTCTGACAGAATTTTCACCGGACGAAGAATGGGCGTACATCCGGAACTGCCTGTATGACCTGCTCTGCGAGGGCTACCGTCCGATTGTCGCCCACACCGAGCGCTATCGGAACGTGGTAAAGGATTTCAACCGGGTCGAAGAATTAAAGGACATGGGCTGCCGGATCCAGATCAACGCAGGAGAGCTTCCGGGACTGCTGGGCGGACAGCTAAAGCGCACAGCACGCAGCCTGATAAAAGAAGAGCTTGCAGATCTGATCGGAACGGACGCCCACAGAGTAGAGGGAGAACGGTCTGTATCGATGGCGGAAGGAGCCTCATGGCTGCAAAGACACTGCAGCCCGGAATATGCGGCACGTCTGCTCTACAAAAACGCAGCACACATTCTGGACAATACAGATATGGAAGACATCGAATAGAAAAAGGGGAACGAGACATGGAAAATCAAAACCAGAGAAGCAACGAGGAAACCGAAATCGATCTGGTAGAACTTTTTTTGGTACTCTGGAGAAAGCTTCCGCTGATGATTGCAGTGGGACTGTTTACAGCACTTTTGGCCTTTGGGGGAAGCAAATTCCTGATGACGCCCACGTATCAGTCTGTAACAAAAATCTATATCCTGAACAAACAGGACAGTAGCAACGCAAATGTAACCTACAGCGACCTGCAGGCAGGCACGCAGCTGGTTAAGGACTATTCGGAACTGATCAAAAGCCGTTTCGTACTGGAAGCGGTAATCGAGCAGTTGAATCTGCCGTTAAGTTATGAGCAGTTAAGCGATAAGGTTACAGTGAGCACACCTGCGGACACCCGAGTGATCTCTATTGCGGTGACGGACAGCAATCCGGTTACGGCGATGAAAATTGCTAATGCAATCCGTGAAACAGCCTCGACCCATATCCGCAACGTTATGGATATCGAAACAGTGAATATCGTAGAAACTGCAAACGTACCGACCCATAAGGCGAGCCCCTCCGCCAGAAAGAACACGGCGCTGGGCGGAATGCTTGGTATCCTGATTGTAGCAGCCATCGTCATCCTTTCCCACCTGATGAACGATACGATTCAGACGGAAGAGGATGTGGAAAAATATCTTGGAATTTCCACCCTTGCGATGATTCCGCTGAATGAAGCTGAAAGCAAGAAGAAAAAGAAAAAATATAAAAAACAGGCGACAAGCGGAAAGTGAGGTGACAGGGAAATATGCAGAACGTAATAATTCGCTCCATCGAGCGTCTGGATTTCAGAACAAAAGAAGCCTATAAAACATTGCGTACCAATCTGAGCTTTGCGGGAAAAAATGTCAAAGTGATTTCCCTGACCAGCTGTACGCCAAACGAAGGAAAGACAAGTGTTTCCTTCCAGTTATGCCTGTCCCTTGCAGAAAGCGGCAAGAAGACGATTCTGGTTGACGCAGATCTGCGAAAATCCGTACTGCGGGGCCGTTATAAAGCAAACCGTGAAAAATACGGACTGTCCCATTACCTGAGCGGACAGATGGAACTGGACGATGTATGCTGCAGAACCAACGTCAACAATTTCGATATTATTTTTGCAGGACCTGTACCGCCCAACCCCAGTGAGCTTCTGGGAGGCGATGCGTTCAAAAATATGCTGGAAGTGCTGCGGATGCAATACGATTATGTCATCGTAGATACCCCGCCCCTTGGCAGCGTCATCGACGGCGCGGTTGCAGGTGCGATCTGCGATGGAACGGTACTCGTTGTCGAAAGCGGAGCCATCAGCTACAAATTTGCTCAGAATGTAAAAGAACAGCTGGACAAGGTAGGCTGCCGGATTCTTGGATGTGTCCTGAACAAGGTCAACACCAATAAGAATCCTTATTATGGAAAATATTATGGCCATTACTATGGCAACTATTACGGCCACGGACAGGATGGTGCAGACGAAGCACAGGGTGAACTGCCGCTGGATGCGGGCTCCAAAACCGACGCGACAGCTGCTGAGACAGAAACTGCTGTACCGGAACAGAACACGGGAGAAAAGGAGGATGCAAAATGAGTACAAAAGGTCTGACCATCGGATTTTTTATTGCAGATGCAGCTTTAATTGCGCTTTGCACATTCTTCTACTTACAAATGGACCGGACAGCGCCGGTGATCACACTGCCGGATACCAAGCAGACCTATACAATCGGCACAGATACCGATCAGCTGCTGGAAGGCGTAACCGCTTACGATTCCCATGACGGGGATGTGACAGCCTCCTTACTGATTGAAAAGGTGACAGAAACCGGAAATGGCGAAGTGATCGTAACCTATGCAGCTATGGATTCGTCCAAAAACGTGGCAGAACTGTCACGGATTTTGAAGACGGAGAAATAAACGGGGTTAAGCTGCAGGACGGATCTGGTACCTGTACCGGACAGAAGCGGGACTGTCGGTGGTGACTACAGTTGTTTATATCTACATCTTGGCATGGCAAGCAACGGCGCGGGCGCTTCCGGATAAGACCGGAAGCCGCCCGACATCGAAAAATAGTTTGATGAATTAAGATAAGAACATGCACCGGGGGGAACGGTATCGAAAAAACTTACAGAGAAAAGACTGAACTTGACCGCAACATTGAATGCAAAGGCGCATACTCTGTTGCGGGATTTGTTTTTGTGGAAAGAATTGGGGATGGAGAAGAAAAGAATGATAAATAAAAAGAATCTCCTGATCTATGCTCATTACTATATTCCAGATACTGCATCTACGGGGCAGATTCTGTGTGAATTGGCGGAGAGTATGCTGGATAAGTTTAACATCACGATCATTTGCGTGGTGCCGAGTTACTTAAAGGGATATACATTGACAGGTGTGAGAGAAGATGGTCTGAGAACAAAAGATGGAAGAGAAGTTGTATTTGCTTTTATAGGTGCAGGATCTGTATTGCAAAAGCTGGTACAGTATAGTAACAGGCATCACTTTGAAAACATTGTGTTCATTCCGTATCAGGATAAGGCTGACTTGGTCTATAGCTTAAATGCGGGGGATGTCCACTGGTGTGTAAATGCCAAAGGAATAAAGGGAGTAAGCTGTCCATCTAATGTCTACTCAACAAACCGTATTGACGTAGCATCGTCGAAAAGAACCTGTTTTGCACACCATATAGGGTGCTGAAATTGGTTATGTTTCACAGCTATATGAACTATAAATGCTAGATATTTACACAAAACGCTGAGCTTTTGGCCCATGTGGCACAAAATTGGCACATCTTTTTCAGAAGAATCATAGAAATGGCGGAAAACAGGATAAAACAACAAAAATCTATGAGTTTATCATTAACGTCTGAAACTGCTGTTGAGTACACTATCTGACCTGCTAATGACACCTACATCATAACGGTTTGTTGAGTCATGAAAAATAGAGAAAAACAGATGATTTCTACTTCATAAAACAGCTGTTGAGTAGAGCCTGGATGGTGATGATAAATACATGTTTTGTGCGGTAAGAGTGAATGATTTGTTCATAACGAACAATGAATGGCGAAAAATGGACTGGGTGATATATACAGTTTTAACAAAACTCATGCACCGACAGGGTTCGATTCAACAATCCAACGCTTAGAAAAAACGTCATAGCAGGGTATACGGGGGTCGACTGTATAAAACAGCACTTCGGCTATAGAGAAATAGAGACGAGTGTACTCAACGGATGTTTTATGAAGTAGAAAACACGATTGCTGGGGTAATTGGATACGACTGCATAAGAAAACACTTAGCCGTGTGAGCGGCATGAGGAAAAAGAAATACCATCCATATGGATGTGTACATAGATTGCGGAGAAAATGACGAGGAGTATTTGGAGATGAGGAAGAATAAAATCAAAATATTGCATGTGGCGCAGGCCGCAGGTGGTGTGGATCGTTACATCCGAATGCTTCTCAAGTATTTGGATAAAGATAAGTTTGAAAATGTATTAGTTTGCTCACAGGATTTCCATGAAGAAGACTACAGAGATCTGGTAGATTCTTTTGAACAGGTTGAGATGACTAGAGCCATCGGCGGAAACGACCTAAGGGCGATTAAAGAGGTTAGAACACTGATAAAGAAGTATAACCCCGATATCGTCTACGCTCATTCCAGTAAAGCGGGGGCTATTGCTCGTGTTGCGGATATCGGCTTGAAGAATCATTGTGTATACAACCCACATGGGTGGGCATTCAATATGCGATGTTCTGCAAAGAAAAAGGCAATGTACACAGCTATTGAAAAGATAGCTGCACCATTCTGTGATAAGATTATCTGCATTTCAGACGCGGAGAAGCAGTCAGCATTGGATAAGAAAATATGCAAAGAGGACAAGTTACAGGTCATTTTTAGCGGTGTGGACATCGAAGCCTATGAGAATGGAGTACATGGTGCAGTTAAAAGGAGAGAACTGAACATTCCAGAAGACGCATTTGTTGTTGGTATGGTTGGACGAATGAGTTCACAAAAAGCACCGGATGTGTTTGTTAAGATGGCAAAGAAGGTAAAAGAAGCAGTTCCAAATGCACACTTTATTATTGTTGGAAACGGAAATCAAGAAGCCGAGATTAGAAAGTATGCGGAAGACAATGGTTTCTCGGACAGTTTACACATCACAGGTTGGGTTGATAATCCAATGAGCTATGTAGAGCTATTTGATGTTGCGTGCTTGTTGAGTCGCTGGGAGGGCTTCGGTCTAGCACTGCCCGAATATATGATGGCAGGCAAACCAATTGTGGCAAGCAGCGTGGATGCCATTCCGAATATAATCCGGGGTGGAGAAAATGGTCTGCTAGTAGAAGTTGACGATGATATTGGAGCAAGTGAGGCTGTGCTACGGATCTATCGAGAAGATGGATTAAGAGATAGATTGGTGGCACAGGGCTTGGAAGATGTACATAACAGATTTAATGCTCGTAGAGTTTCAGAAGAACATGGGAAACTGTTTGAGCAAATGTAAAGATTGACGAGGGAGGAAACAGTTATGAAGGGTATTATTTTAGCAGGAGGATCGGGTACTCGTCTGTATCCCCTCACAAAAGTAACAAGCAAACAGCTTTTGCCAATCTACGACAAACCGATGATTTACTATCCAATGTCCGTTCTGATGAACGCCGGCATTCGTGACATTTTGATTATTTCCACACCGCAGGATACTCCTCGCTTTGAGAACCTGCTGGGTGATGGACACCAGTTTGGTGTGAACCTGACCTATGCTGTTCAGCCTTCTCCGGATGGACTGGCACAGGCCTTTATCATTGGTGCCGATTTTATCGGTGATGATTCTGTGGCTATGGTGCTGGGCGACAACATCTTTGCGGGCCACGGGTTAAAGAAAAGGTTGACTGCCGCAGTGGAAAACGCTGAGAACGGCAAGGGCGCAACTGTGTTTGGCTACTATGTGGACGACCCAGAGCGTTTCGGCATCGTGGAGTTCGATAAGAACGGTAAGGCCGTTTCTATTGAGGAAAAGCCAGAACATCCGAAGAGTAACTACTGCGTGACCGGACTGTACTTCTATGATAACCGTGTGGTCGAGTTTGCTAAGAACCTGAAACCTTCTGCGCGTGGTGAATTAGAAATTACAGATTTGAACCGTATTTATCTGGAAGATGGTACCCTGAATGTGGAGTTATTGGGTCAGGGATTTACTTGGCTGGACACTGGTACACACGAGAGCCTTGTGGATGCTACCAACTTCGTGAAGACCGTGGAACAGCATCAGCATCGTAAGATTGCCTGCCTGGAAGAAATTGCATACTTGAACGGTTGGATCAGCAAAGATGAGCTGATGGAAGTCTATGAGGTTATGAAGAAGAATCAGTATGGTCAGTACCTGAAGGATGTCATGGATGGCAAGTATCAGGAGCATCTGTATTAAAAAGGGAAAGTGTAGAGGAGAATAGATTATGAATATTATTGTTACCGGCGGTGCTGGTTTTATTGGTAGTAACTTTGTATTCCATATGTTGAAGAAGTATCCGGATTACCGGATCATCTGTCTGGACAAGCTGACCTATGCAGGTAATCTGTCCACACTGGCACCGGTTATGGACAACACGAATTTCCGCTTTGTGAAGGCAGATATCTGTGACCGCGAAGCTGTGGACAAGTTGTTTGAGGAAGAGCATCCGGACATCGTGGTCAACTTTGCGGCAGAATCTCATGTTGACCGCTCCATCGAAGATCCGGGCATCTTCCTCCAGACCAATATCATCGGCACCAGTGTGCTGATGGACGCTTGCCGCAAGTATGGCATTCAGCGTTACCATCAGGTTTCTACCGATGAGGTTTACGGTGACCTGCCGCTGGATCGTCCTGACCTGTTCTTCACTGAGGAGACTCCGATCCATACCAGCTCTCCATATAGCAGCTCCAAAGCTGCCGCTGACCTGCTGGTTCTGGCTTACCACCGCACCTATGGTCTGCCGGTGACCATCTCCCGTTGCTCCAACAACTATGGTCCGTATCACTTCCCGGAGAAGCTGATTCCGCTGATGATTGCCAATGCACTGGCTGACAAGCCGCTGCCTGTTTACGGAGAGGGTCTGAATGTCCGCGATTGGTTGTATGTGGAAGACCACTGCAAAGCTATCGACCTGATTATCCACAAGGGCCGCGTTGGTGAAGTCTACAACGTCGGTGGTCACAATGAGAAACAGAACATCGAGATCGTGAAAATCATCTGCAAGGAGCTGGGTAAGCCGGAGAGCCTTATCACTCACGTTGGCGACCGTAAGGGTCACGATATGCGTTACGCAATCGACCCGACTAAGATCCACAACGAGCTGGGCTGGCTGCCGGAGACTAAGTTCGAGGATGGCATCAAGAAGACCATTCAGTGGTATCTCGATAACCGTGAGTGGTGGGAGACCATCATCAGCGGTGAGTATCAGAACTACTACGAGAAAATGTACAGCAATCGCTAACAGGAGAAAAGACCATGAAGTTTTTTGTAACAGGCGTTGGCGGTCAGCTGGGTCATGACGTGATGAATGAACTGCTGAAGTGTGGTCATGAAAGTGTAGGATCTGATATTCAGGAAAATTACAGCGGTGTAGCTGATGGTTCTGCGGTAACAAAAGCACCGTATGTCGCTCTGGACATTACCGATAAGAATGCCGTTGAAAAAGTAATTACAGAAGTAAATCCGGATGCCGTGATCCACTGCGCAGCATGGACTGCTGTGGACATGGCAGAGGATGACGATAAAGTGGCAAAAGTTCGTGCTATCAATGCAGGTGGCACGCAAAATATTGCAAATGTATGCAAGAAACTGAACTGCAAGATGACTTATATCAGTACGGACTATGTGTTTGACGGTCAGGGTACAGAGCCTTGGCAGCCGGACTGTAAGGATTACAAGCCGCTGAATGTGTACGGACAGACGAAGCTGGAAGGTGAACTGGCAGTCAGTCAGACGCTGGAGAAGTATTTCATCGTTCGCATTGCATGGGTGTTTGGTCTGAATGGCAAGAACTTCATCAAGACCATGCTGAATGTCGGCAAGACACACGATACGGTCCGTGTGGTCAATGACCAGATCGGCACACCGACTTATACATATGATTTGGCGCGACTGCTCGTTGATATGAATGAAACCGAGAAGTACGGCTATTACCATGCGACTAACGAGGGTGGCTATATCAGCTGGTATGATTTCACAAAGGAAATCTATCGTCAGGCTGGATATAAGACGGAAGTCCTGCCGGTGACCACGGCGGAGTACGGTCTGAGCAAGGCTGCTCGTCCTTTTAACAGCCGTCTGGATAAGAGCAGGCTGGTGGAGGCTGGATTTACTCCGCTTCCGACCTGGCAGGATGCGCTGAGCCGTTATCTGAAAGAAATCGAGGAGTAATAGAGGAGTTAGAAGAAATGGGACAGATTAAAGTTGAGAAAAATGTAGGCGGTATTAAGGGCCTTTGTGTTATTGAGCCTGCTGTTCATGGCGATGCCCGTGGCTATTTCATGGAAACCTACAACGAAAAAGATATGAAGGAAGCTGGCATCGATATCCACTTTGTGCAGGACAATCAGTCTATGTCCACAAAGGGTGTGCTGCGGGGTCTGCATTTCCAGAAGCAGTATCCGCAGTGCAAGCTGGTGCGCGCCGTGCGCGGAACTGTGTTTGATGTCGCTGTTGATCTTAGAAGCAATTCCGAAACTTATGGTAAGTGGTATGGTGTGACTTTGTCTGCTGAGAATAAGAAGCAGTTCCTCATTCCGGAGGGATTTGCACACGGTTTCCTTGTTCTGAGCGATGAAGCAGAGTTCTGCTATAAGGTGAATGACTTCTGGCATCCGAACGATGAGGGTGGTATGGCTTGGAACGACCCGGAGATTGGCATTGAGTGGCCGGAGTTGAAGGGTGAATACAAGGGTAACGCCAGCGCAGAAGGCTATACGCTGGAAGACGGCACTGCGCTGAATTTGAGCGATAAGGACCAGAAGTGGCTGGGACTGAAGGATACTTTTAAATTTTAACGGAGAAGGAAACAAAAATGATTACACCTAAAGATATTGAAAATAAAACGATGAGTCCAGAAAAGAGAAAGTCTGCAAAAAATGATTATTTTGCTTTTTACATTGGAAGGCCATTATCTTATATCTTGACTATTCCGTTCTTGTATACAAATATTTCTCCAAATACGGTTTCTTTGATTTCTATTATTCCGATAATTGTTGGATTTGTGCTTATGTGTATTGGAAGTACAAATACTGTTCTTATTGTTGGATGGTTGATGTTTTTCCTGTGGAATCTTTTAGATGGAGTCGATGGAAACATTGCAAGATATAAAAAGCAGTTTTCAAAAATGGGCAGTGTATATGATGCAATGAGCGGTTACATCGCTATGGTTTTATCCTTCTTTGGCTGGGGGGTGGCAGCAGCACACAATTCTGGATTATTCCAGAGTATTGTTCAGTTGCCGTTGGACTTCTATATTATTCTCGGTGCATTATCTGGAATATTTGTAATATTTCCACGTTTCATAATGCATAAAGCAATTACTACACTGGGTGATCAAGGTTCTATGAAAACGGTAAAAGACAAATCAGAATATGGTTTCGTTAAACTGGTTGCCCTGAATTTAACATCTATAGCAGGATTTGTTCAAGTATTGATGTTGATTGCGGTGATTTTTAACATTATGGATTTGTTTACCATAGGCTATTTTGTTTTGAATTTTATGGTTATGGTAGTTTCTTTAAAAAGTATTTTTAATGTGAAGTAAAAAGGAGATTAAGCATTATGGCAAACATTGCAATTATTATCGCAGGCGGTTCGGGACATCGTATGGGACAAGACATTCCCAAACAGTTCATTAATGTATATGATAAGCCGATTCTTATTTACACGTTAGAAAGTTTTCAGAAGCATCCTCAAATTGATGCAATTGAAGTAGTTTGTATTGACGGTTGGCATGATATTCTGTGGGCTTATGCAAAACAGTTTAATATTGATAAATTGAAATGGGTTGTTTCAGGCGGAAGCACGGGTCAGGAGTCTATTAGAAACGGTGTTTATAGCCTGGAGGGTAAGGCAAATCCGGATGATACGGTAATTGTTCATGATGGTATTCGCCCTCTTGTTGAACCGTCTGTTCTTACAGATGTTATTAGTAAATGCAAGCAATATGGAAATGCTGTGACATCCATGCCGTACAATGAGCAGATTTTTGTCGTGGATAAGGAGAATGAAGCCACGACCACGCAGTATATTCCGCGTGAAACGCTACGTCGAGTTTCCACACCGCAAGCTTACAAATTTGATTTGCTGGATCGTAAATACCATGAAGCGTTTGAAAAAGAAATCGGTATTTATGGATCATCCTATACGAACACAATGATGGTTGAATTAGGAGAGCGCCTTTACTTTGCAGCCGGCTCCGATAAGAACATCAAATTGACGACCAAAGATGATCTTGAAATGTTCAAGGCTTACTTAAAGGCAGATAAAGACAGCTGGTTGAAATAAGGAGAGGACTATGATAGATAATTCAATTTACAGAGAAGACATTAAATATGTAGCTGGTTTGGATCTGCCGTGGGAAAAGCTGAGTAATAAAAGTATCTTAATTACCGGAGCTAGTGGCTTGATTGGCAGCTTTTTGATTGATGTTTTAATGGAAAAAAACCTGCATGGATTGAATTGCAAGGTATATGCATTGGGACGGAATCTTGAAAAGGCAAAGAAGCGATTTGAGAGGTATTGGACATCACCTTTTTTTGAATTTGTGTCACATGATATTAATGAGCCGCTGGAATTGGAGAAGGCTGATCAGGTAGATTTTGTGGTTCAGCTCGCAAGTAATACGCATCCGGTGGCATATGCAACAGATCCGATTGGAACTGTGACTGCAAATATTATCGGAACAAATAATCTTCTGAAATTTGCGGTAAAACATCATGCAGAACGTTTTGCATTCGCATCCTCAAATGAAATTTATGGAGAAAACAGAGGAGATGTAGAATTCTTCGACGAGAGGTACTGTGGCTACATTGATTCGAATACACTGAGAGCTGGTTATCCAGAAAGTAAACGTTGTGGTGAAGCTCTATGTCAAGCATATAAACAGCAGGAAAATTTGGATGTCGTTATTCCTAGGTTTACCCGCTCTTATGGTCCAACTATGTTAAAAACTGATACAAAAGCTATTTCACAGTTTATTAAAAAGGCAGTGGACGGCGATAACATTGTTTTGAAGAGTACTGGAACACAGTACTATTCCTACACCTATGTGGCAGATGCAGTGGCAGGATTTTTAACAGTTATTCTGAAAGGTGAAAGTGGTGAAGCCTACAACATTGCGGATGAAGCGTCTGATATTATGCTGAAAGATCTTGCAAAGATTATTGCTGATTTTGCGGGTAAAGAGGTCGTATTTGAATTGCCTGACGAAACCGAGAAAGCTGGATACAGCAAGGCAACAAAGGCTAGACTTGATGGTTCTAAACTGAAAAAACTTGGTTGGACAGCTAGATATGATATTAAACAAGGCTTGGAAAGAACTATGAAAATGCTGACTGAGATAAGCGAGTAAAAAATGTTTGATGTGAGGAATAGTAATGAATTTATTGTTTATACAGGGTGGCTCTAGGTGGAAATATGACTCAGAAGGAACACTTTATACAGACCCGAATTTTAATTCACAGATTTGGAGCCGATATAAAGGATACTGTGACGAGTTAACTGTAGTATTGCGTAGAGAGGATCGAATTTACACAAAGGAAGAAGCGCGGATAAAATTTAATGAAATTGATAACTCAATTGATCACTGTGTGGCACTCCCTGATATGTATAGACCTCTTTCAAATGCATTGTCGTGTCAAAAGAGAATGTTGGTAAAAAGAACCATTGAATCCGAAGTGAAAAAAGCAGACAAAGTGATTATTCGATCCTTAGGAAATATCTATACTAATACGGCGTTAAAATACGCACAAAAGTATCATAAGCCGTATTTGGTTGAGGTTACTGGTTTTGCATGGGAATCATTGTGGTATCATAGCTTGCACGGAAAATTTGTTGCAGGATTCAAAGAAAATCAATATAAGCGATTAATGAAAAATGTAAAGTATGGTGTGTATGTGACAAATGAAGCTTTACAAAAAAGATATCCATGCAAAGGAGAAATGTTGGGATGCTCTGATGTTGAGCTTATGCCTTCAGACGATAAATTGCTTGAAAATCGTATTCTGAAAATACAAAAGAATACAGGCAGGATTGTGTTAGGAACAGCTGCTTTTTTGGATGTTGGCTGGAAGGGGCAGGAGTATGTTATTCGTGCCATGGGAGAGTTAAAAAATAGAGGGTTAAATAATTTCAAGTATGAAATGATTGGAAATGGATCAGGAGATAAACTGAGAAAGTTAATCGCTGAATTGCATCTGGAAGATTGTGTTTCTATCTTGGGAGCGAAGCCGCACAGTGAAGTTTTTTCATGGCTTGATTCAATCGATATTTATGTGCAGCCTAGTTTTATGGAAGGTTTGTGCAGATCTATCGTTGAGGCAATGAGTAGAGCATGTCCGGTGATATGCACGAATGTTGGCGGAAATTATGAATTGGTTTCAAGTGATTGCCTGTTTGAAAAAGCTGATTATGTTAGACTTGCTGACATACTCGAAAAAATGATGAAACCAAAAATGCAAATTGAAGAAGCAAAACGGAATTTTGAAAAATCAAAAGAATATAATAAAGAAGACTTAAATAAGAAGAGAGATGCTTTTTATCGACGCTTTATTGAGTCTGGAGTAGAGTGAGGACGATATGATTTCATTAGTGATGACAACATATAATGGATTAAAGTATATTTCTGAACAGCTTGATTCGATAAGGACTCAAACATTACTACCAGATGAGGTTTTAATCTACGATGATAGATCCACTGATGGAACATATGAGTATGTGCAGGAGTATATAGATAGGTATAGTTTACACACTTGGAAGGTGTATAGAAATAAAGAAAATAAAGGGTATTCTTTGAATTTTAGCGATGCTATTGATTCTGCAAAAGGCGAATTAATATTTCTTTGCGACCAGGATGACATTTGGCATTTAGATAAAATTAAGGTGATGTCAGAAATAATGAATTCACACCCGGAAATTCAACTGCTAGCATCTAATGTTCACCCATTTTATGATGGGGAACATCCACAAAAAGTTAATTTTGAGAAATTTTATGGACAATTGGTAAAGATTAATCGTATTGGAAGTTGGATAAAACCAGCAAGACCTGGATGTTCAATGTGCTTTCGTAGATGTTTGCTAGAGAATTATGATGATGTGTGGTTTGAAAATTATGCACATGATTGCCTTTTATGGGGAAAAGCTGTTTTGTCTGAAACTGCATATATATATAATGAAGACACTATAGAATTTAGACGGCATGATAAGAACGCATCTAGTAGAGGTGGAGGAAGTCTAAAATATAGACTGGAAGGACTAAATACCGAAATTGATATAATTTCAAGGATGCTTCTTTTTTGCAAAAAAAATATACGAAATGAAAAACATATAAGCTTTTTAAGTGAGCAATTAGTGGTGTATAAAAAAAGAAAAAATATATTAGAAACCAAAAATGTAATTCGGGCTTTCCTTGCTTTCCCATATATAAAATATTATGGCCGGAGTAGATTTTGGATAACGGATATTTTCTATTGTTTAAAGAGATGAAATTTGACTGGAGGTTTTTATGATAAAAAAAACACAGATAAATGAAAGTTTGCTTCTGTATTGCATAATATATTTGTGTTCTTTTAATTTTTGGGATACAAAGTTTGGAATGTTTTTTAAATATTTTTTTTTCTGCGTAATACTTATTGGATTGATAGGCTACGGAAAGAGGTTATTAGTAAATAAGGGAAAAATACAGACAACTGCAAAAGACAGTGTGATTTTGTACATATTTTGTATTGGATTATTTTTGATTCAAGTAATAAATGTTGAAAATAGTAACCAAAGAAATCTTGCTTTTTATCAGTATGTTTTTTTTATGATGATGATACCATCTATTCTGTATTTATTGGAATACTGTGAAATTAGGAAAATACTAAATCTATTCAAGACTATTGGAGTGGTTCTCTCTATATTTGCCATATACGAGGTGTTTTCTGGCTCATATATTATTCAAAATGAATATTTAGGAATAATGTATAATGGTTCGCGTGTGATAAGAGCAATGGTATTTTCAGGGTCATTCCTTACATTTGGAACAATAATGGCAATGATTTCAGTCGTTTCGTTTTATGATTTTTATACAAATACAAGCAAACTTAATCTAATTTGTTTGATTATAAATGTAGTTGGGTTGCTTATGTCTTCATCAAGAGGGCCATTAGTAGCGTTTGTCATAAGTGCAATAGTTATTTATGTTTATATTGGCGGAAGAGTGAATCTTTTAAAGGTTTTTAAAGTTATATTGATAATGTTTATCATTGGAATGTTGTTAGCAATTTTGGGAACTATCTTGAGTAGAAATAATTCGACTATTGCTTTTTATTTGAATAGACTACAATCCATTTTTGACTGGTCTGAAAATAGCGCATCTAATACGGGTAGAATAGATTGCTGGCTTTATTCCATAGAAAAATTTAAGGAGAAGACAAATTGGATATTCGGAATTGGACCGGCTGCAACAGGTGCTAGAGCAAAGGCAAATTGGGGAGGATTTGTCACAGAGAGTGGGTTACTTAAGAGATTTCTTGAATTAGGAGCTGTTGTAGCGGTTGTATACTACATGTTCTTTTTTAGTACAGTACATGCTGGATTGCGAAAAGCCCGTAAAGAAGGCAATCAATATATTGCTCTAGCTTTGGGCATTGTAATATGTATTCTTATTGAAGATACTATTTTACAGATTACAGAAGAGTTGAGTGTCACTTTCTTGCTTTGGATGTTTATATGCATACTGTTAAGAAAAGAGAAACAAAATGACGAGAGGATATGAGGCAGAGTCAGATTCCTTATCCAATAGATAGTAAAGAAAAGACAGTTGACTATAGAGGAGGTAATATTGTGAATATACTTGTTATTCATTCACATAACGCAAATAGAGGAGATGAAGCTGCTGTTAAAGCAATGGTTGATGAACTCCTTATAAAATATCCGGGAGCCACGATTACGATTTCTAATAATGGATTTACACCATATCCTGGTATGCCGGAAAATGTAATCCAAATTGATCGCTTCCCGAAGCTTGAATCGAGAATCGCACAATTGGAATTTTTCATTGTCCTTTTGTTTAAAGGGAAGTTTGCACTTACAAAAGAAGCAAGAAAATTTATTCGTGCATTAAAAGAAGCAGATGTTGTCTTACATGCACCAGGAGGTCCATCCATTGGCGATACATATTTTAAAGCGGAAAAATTGTATTTATGGCGTCTGAATTTAATTCGTCGAATGGGGATCCCATATATTTTTTATGCTCCATCAATGGGACCATTTAATTGCGCATCTAGAAATAAACTAAGAAAAGAAGTAATTTCTGGTGCAGAAAGAATTATTTTAAGAGATCCTATTTCGGTAAAATATGTTAAGGACTTTTTGCCGGGTGTTGAGGTTGAACAGGCGTTGGACTCAGCATTACAGCATGATATTGATATTGATAAAAACGAAAGAAAATACAATAACTATCCAGAACTCAAAAATTTTATTGAGAACCACGAAAAATGTATAGGCATCACAATAACGGATTTAAAGTGGCATCCAGTACATAAAAATGAAAAGATAATAGAACAGATTCCAACAGCATTCAAGGCATTTATAACTCAAAAAGTCAAAGAAGGATATGGCGTTATTTTTATTCCACAGTTATATGGTAACTTGAATGATACAAAGGTCATGAATGATTACATGTTAGACTCTGATACATTTATGATTGATGCTTTTTCAGAAGAACGAGATACTTACTTTCAGCAATATGTTATTGGCAAGTTATACGCTGTAGTCGGTATGAGATATCATAGTAATATTTTTTCAGCAAAAATGGGAATCCCATTTGTATCAGTATCGTATGAGCAAAAAATGAAGGGATTTATGCAATCTATAGGTTTGAGTGAGTACTGTATTGATTTGAATGAGTTGTCAGAGAAAACATTATTTGCAAAGTTTGGGCAACTGGAAGCAAATCATGATGCTTATAAAAATAGGTTGAAAAATATTCATTCGGATATGAAGCAACAGGCGTATAAAACAACGGAAATTGTAGTTAATTTCTTGCAAGAAAAAGGAGTAACAAATGCCTGAATTAAAGAAAAAAATTAAATTCATCATTGATAGATTTTCGATGATATATGAATTTTGGCGTGATTACTGTAATTATAGGAGATGGAATTATAATAATCCTAAAGTCGTTACAAGAGCAGCACAGGAATCGAAAATGCTGCGTCAGACCCATATGATTGAAAAGGGTATGTCACTGTCAGAACCACGTAAAGGCTTCGGACAGCAAAAGATTGCAGTGCTTTTTGAAATGATGGATCAATACTTGAAAATGGGATACCCTTCCGATGGTATGCCATTTCAAGATGCAATTATTGTCTTGAATGCTTATGTTGACATGCAAAAAGGACTTGGCTATGAAAATGCTGCTATGGTGGAAAAACTGAAAACATATGATACATATCGGATTGATGGTCTTACAGCAGGCATCAAGTATGATACACGAGCAAATCTAATGAGTAATATAGACAAGCCTTTTCCAGAGTTCTTTTATAGTCGACATTCAATGCGGCAGTTTGAAAGTAAATCCCTTATCATTGAAGATGTGGAAAAAGCTATTAAAATCGCGCAAAAAGCTCCAACTGCATGTAATCGGCAAGCTAGTAAAGTTTATTTGTATAAGGATAAGGCAACAAATGATGCTCTAGGAGAACTGATTGCAGGAAATACTGGTTTTCAGCAAGAGGTACCAAATTATCTTGTTGTTACGGCAGACGTCTCTGCGTTTTATGACACGTTTGAGAGAAATCAAGTATATGTTGAAGCCGGACTGTTTTCAATGGCTCTTGTTGAGGCATTACATTATTATGGAATTGGAAGTTGTATTCTCCAAAATGGCGAATACTATAAGAAAAATAAAAAATTCAAGGAAATTTGCAAAAACATTCCGGAGAACGAGCGTATTATTTTGTTTGTTGCAACTGGATATTATAAAAATGAATTTTCCTATGCGATGTCACTACGAAAGAATGTTGAGGATGTGTTTATTGTAAAATAAGAAGGAACATTTGTTAATATGGTAGATAGAAATAAAGAACTAGCTATAAATACAGTTATACTTGGAATTGGACAGCTAATTCCTAAATTTTTGGCAATTGTATTGTTGCCGCTGTTAACATCATACTTAACAACAGAAGAATATGGAAATTACGATCTGATTTTAAGCATTGCGAGTTTATTGATTCCGGTTGTAACCATGCAAATACAGCAAGCAGTATTTCGTTACTTGCTTGCATCGAAGAGCGCTGAAAATAAAACGCTTTATGTGACAGGGTCTCTGGTTTATATTGGCATATCGTCTGTAGTATGTTATCCGATTGTGTATTTGATTTTGAGACTATTCAAAATCGATTCATTATCGGCAGTTTTAATTTGTTTGCTTTTTTTAAGCGAAGCTCTTTATTCACTTTTGGGGCAAATCGTTCGTGGTTTAGGATACAATGCTAAATATTCTGTAAGTGTTGTGGTTTATTCAGCGGTCAATCTTGCTGCAACAGCCATTATGCTGATGGGATTTCATTTGGGTCTTCAAGGGGTGATTATATCTCTAACAATAGGCTACTTGAGTTCAGATCTCTATATGGTACTCGTATCTGGTATGCTTGCCTATTTTAAACTGGACGAGTTTTCCAGAAAGGCGCTTAAGGAACTGCTTAATTTTTCAATGCCTATTGTTCCTAGTTCTATTGCATTATGGGTTGTAAACCTGTCAGATCGTTTGATTATCATTCACTTTATGGGTGCAGCTGCAAATGGAATCTATGCTGTTGCCAATAAAATTCCTTCGCTATATAGTACTGCATACGGTATTTTTAATTTGGCGTGGACAGAAACAGCTTCAAAAGTTTCTGATGATGGAGATCCTGCTGAATATTACACAAAACTCTTTTCTGGATTATTTAAGTTCTTGATTGGAGTTATGTTAGCCTTGATAGCAGTGACCCCTATTATTTTTAAAGTGTTGGTTAAAGGCGATTATGGAACTGCTTTTTTTCAGGTGCCAATATTGTACTTTGGAATATTCTTTAATAGTCTTGTTAATTTTTACAGTGGAATCTATATTGCATTAAAAAGAACAAAACAGGTAGGATATTCGTCGGTTGCCGGTGCTGTAATCAATGCATTAATTAATGTTTTTCTTATTGGGAAAATTGGTCTGTATGCTGCATCCATTTCAACTGCGGTATCTTTTTTGGTGATTGCGGTTTATAGAGCAGTTGACCTTAATAAGGTTATTGAAATCAAATATAATAAAAGAGAAATTGTAATTGGAATGAGTTGTTTCCTTGTAGCTGCAGTTTGTTTGAATCAGTCTAATATGCTAACAATAGCAATGTGTTTCCTTTTTGCCATTGTTTATAATATTACTCAAAATATTCAAATTATTAAAAAAATTGTGCGTAAATTTTTAAGGAACTGACTACTGAGAAAAATGGGCTGCGAAATTTATAATGTGAAATATTAACTGTTGACATAAAGTGAAAGAGGAATAAAATCTTGAGAACAGAACAGAACAGAACAGAACAGAACAGAACAGAACAGAACAGAACAGAACAGAGCAGAACAGAGCGTTTATCATGGCATGATGTATTAAAAGGAATAGGTATTATCCTTGTTGTAATAGGACATGTCTATTCCAATTGAATATTACGCTGCGGCGGAGCAGCCAGTCCGGTGTGGCGACATTTGAACCGTAATATTCAAGCGCAGCCAGGCAATTATCGCAAACTGGTATGACAGCTGTTTGGATGATGTTCAGGAGAAGGTTTATACCAGGGATCTTTTTAGAAGAGACTGATAAGATAAAATATTAAATATTTGTATTGATATTTATGAATTTGATGTTACAATAATATTAAGGTATTTAAATAAATATAAAAGGAACTACAGGTGCCTTTACATAGCTCTATTTTACTTATTTTATTAAAGTATGGTAGAGTTTTTATTGTTATAGGAGGAAAAGTGAAAAAAGTACATTTTTCGGAAAACGAATATTTATCTATACGAACAGAAATGGTTGAAAGAATAAAACTTTTGAATTCTCAATCGTTTACAGCTTTGGCATCGATAGTAGCCTTTTGGAGCATTGGACTTAATTTTAAGATTGAGTTAATAACAAAAAATATATATGCTGATAAAATATTTAATCAAGTACTTTTGAATTTTATGGGGACGGTAATTTTTCTGATTCCTTTATTTTTATTCCTTCCGCTATCAATCAAAAGCGGAGAAAATTTGAGGCAGATTGCTTCGATATCTGTGTATATAAGAGTTTTTTATGATTATCCGGTCGAGAAAAATAAAGATAATCGAAATTGGGAAACTTCAAATAATTTGATGAGTGATTCAAACGTGAATCGGGGAAAGCGCAGCAAGTATCTTAGGATGTATAATGAGGAATATACTACTTTATCGGTTATATCGTTCGGAATATATGTAGTATTTGGTGTTTTGCAAATTCATGGTCTATGGGAATTATTAGAAAAAGAAAGAAATATGTTAATCTGTTATCATATAATTTTTATTCTATATTTAGTTATTTCAGTAGTGGCTATATATGTTATATACCTTATACATACAGAAGCTAGTATGAAAAATAGCTTAATGAAGAATACAGAAAATTATGTGAGTGGTTACATAAAACGGGCAAATTATTTAGGCATTATAAAAGTACAGTTTACAAGGGACTACACAGAGTAGGTATCTGACGGGAGGGGTTCCGCCCGTCAGATTTTCCATGTGATGTTCAAGCTGTCGCTTGTAGCGGCTATGGTGGTAATCATTAAATCCACCACCCGCCGCTTGTCGTCAAAGGATACATTCTCCCAAGTGTCGAGGTAGCCGGAAATCTGGCTGACCTGTTCCGGGCTGATGGCTTCCACCGTCAGCTCCGCTATCCTCGCCAGAAGTTCCTGCTTGCGTCCGTCCAGTTCCGCTATCTTCACATTCACATAGGAGAGCAGCACATTGTTTGCGCCCGTCAGACTGTCCACCAGCTTTTCAATCTCGCTGTCCACATGGGCAAGCTCCACTTGCAGGGCGGCGATTTTCGGGTTTGCCTTTGCCGCTTTCTTTCTGCCTGTCAGCGTCTTGTAGCTTGCCAGTTTCTTTACCATCTGCTGATAAACAACCGTTTCCAGTTCCGAAGTGATGATTTTCCCGCACCCGGCACAGCTTTTATTGTCCAGCCGTTTTGTGC
>OHCE01000306.1_pt1 | contig 28240 bp, 22 predicted proteins | sample 1577571 | NCBI WGS metagenome assembly OHCE01 (sample SAMEA3879505, study PRJEB24766) | human gut metagenome | biome: human-associated habitat; feature: feces | place: USA | collected 1985/1987 | reverse complement strand
CTTAGAAATATCCAATTGAAGCTTCTGGCATCGTTGATGTATGCACACCTGCTTTCCTCATATATGCTGTCGTCCGTACATTAAGAATGTATGCTAATCAACCATATTTCCATTTCTATGAGTAAGCAGCCACGCTGTTACAACAGCAACAGCCGGTACTGTAAGTATAACTCCTATACTTCCGGATACTCCCTGCATAATCTCTATACCTATATTATACGAATTAATAATCTGTCTGAATGGAAGATTATATGCATAGTTGATAACAAGCTCACTTACTGCACTTCCTACAAAAGCAAGTATAAGCGTATTGGACATAGTTCCCATCATATCACGTCCAACATTCATACCGCTTTTAAACAATTCGAGGCAGCCAAGCTGTGGGGCTTTGTCATGTATTTCATACATTGCCGATGATACAGACATCGCAACATCCATGACAGCCCCCAAAGAAGCTATGAGAATTCCTGAAAATAACAGCCCGCCTATCTGGATATTAGTTATCTGCCCTACATAAGAAAGCGTTTCTATGTTTGATACATTATATCCGTCTATATCTGCCACCTTGCCAAACAGCCATGCTGATAAGCCTGCAAGAAGCACACCTGTTACTGTTCCGGCTATTGCACATATTGTTTTTACTGTAAAGCCACTGATAAGATACATAGTAACTATTGTTGTTATAATTGTAATGATCACGGCAGCCCAGAATGGAGAAAATCCTCTGTATATAAGAGGTATGTATATCATAAATATTGACACGAACGTAAACACAAGTCCAACTACTGACTTAACACCATTCTTTCCACCTATTATACATATGAGCAGTAAAAATATTCCTACAAATGCAGCCACTGCCACTATTCTATCCTTTGAGTATACTGAGACATTTTTAGAACTACCCGATACACTCATATGCACTACCACCGAATCTCCCTTTTCACATACTGCTCCGAACAGGTTTCCCTCGGCACTTGTAGCATCTACTACTTCTCCCTTATACTCTCCAGATGTAAGCTGCACCTTTACCCTCTGATATCCGACCCTTATTCCGTCAGGTGACAGATTATCCTCTATCACCTCGATCACTCTGGCATTCTCATATGAATAACCCAGTGTTGTTACTATTGGTTCTTTATCTGTAACCCTCAGCCTGTCTGCCGCAAATATAAATGCCGCAATACATATCACAACAACCACTGCTTTTACAACCACTTGTTTCTTATCTGACATTTACTTTTTCCTTCTTAAAGCATATTAATCCATATATTTTTACTGGTTAAGCTTCTTTTTCTTTCTTTCTACAAGTATAATACCTGCGGCACCTGCCATTGAAAGACCTGCTGCTGTGTACCATACTGCTGCCTTAGCTGTATCCCCAGTCTTAACCGTGCTGCTTGAACCAGACGCATTTGCTGATGAATTTCCTGAACCAGATGCATCCTGACCAGCTTCACCATTATCCTCTGTACCTATTCCATTTCCTGTACCTGCAGTATCCTCTGTTCCGTTTCCTGCTGCATTGTTATTATTTTCTGTGTTGCCTTTGTTATCATTATTCTCTACAGTCGCAAGACCCTTAACTGCATCCTGTAATGATGTTACTGCACTTGCTATATCTGTTGTTGTGCTTTCTGCATTTTCTGTAACAGCCTTTGCTGCTGTTATAGTATCTTCAAGAGTCTTTAAAGAAGCCTCTGTATAATTACCTGCCTTCTTAGCTGTATCATATGCAGCTTCTGCCTTTGCTATTTCTGTATCAAGTGCTGTCTTATCTGCCTGCTTTACAATCGTATATGCAGTCTTAACACCGCCATCTGCTACAAGCTCTTCATTAGATGCTGCATCATAAGTCTTTACTGTAAGAGTTGTATCTGTTATATCAAGAACAGAATACGTAGGTCTCCAGCTCTGGCATCTTGCTGCTATATAATCCTGCTGTGTACCAATAAGCTGATAATACTTACTACCAGTTGCTGAATTAGCCTCAAAATATACAGTACCTTCTGGATCTACAACCTTGCTTGAATCCTCCTTGCCTGACTTGAGGTTATAGCAGTTATTATCATTAATATATGCTGTGAAGTTCTCTTTATCATTTGTTGATGGCATATTTTCTTTTGTATATTTTTTATGGCTGTCAGAACCATCTGATGATATCTGATATGTTCTTGAATATGTATGATCATGTCCCTGAAGAACCGCATCTATATCATATTTATCTATAACAGGAGTAAGCTGTGTTCTAAGAACAATACCATCTGAATCTGAATGGTCATAGCCAGAGCCATAAATATCCTGATGGAACATAAGTATTCTCCACTTCGCAGAAGGATTCTTTTCTGTTGCTTCCTTTATCACATTTTCATGTGTAGCAACATTATAGTTGTTAGTATCAATACTTATAAATAATGTATTGCCATATGTGAAGTAATAATCTGTGCCTGCAGTTGTCTTTGATGCTGTATTAGCATCGCTTGTCTGCTTGTTAGGATAATTAAAATGATTAGAATAGTTAACTGACTTAGAATCATGATTACCGATTGTTGTAGCAACAGGAAGACTTCTAAGTACAGATGGATTAAGAAAACCTGCATATTCTATCTGCTGCTCCAGCTTATCAGCATCGTTGGATACACCAGTCTGGTTAATCTGGTCACCTGCTGACATAATAAAGCTTAAGCCTGGAAACTTTTTAACAGCATTGTTAAGTGTATGATACCAGTTGTATGAATCGTTCATTGCATAGTATTGTTTATTCTGGTTACCAAGCTGGTTTGTAGAAGCACCTATCTGTGGATCACCTACATACATTACTGAGAAGCTGTCTGTTGACTGTGTCTTATAGTCATATGTCTCAGACCATGCTCCATTTACATAATACTGGTACTTGTAAGAAGTATTCTCTGCAAGTCCTGTTACAGTAACCTTACATGGATATAATGTATATGTCTTGTCTCCATCCTTAACAGTCTCAACATCAGCTTCAACTGACTGTTTACCTTCATATGTCTTTATTTCTTTTCCAGAAGCATCCATAAGCTTAATCTTAGGAGTTTCATCCTTAGTTGTTGAATACCATGCTGCATTAAGCTTAGCTGCATCCTCACCTGGAGTTAATGCTATCTGACAGAAGTTAGTTCTTACGCTCTCCCACTTAGTCTTCCATTCTGCCCATTCTGTGCTGTTTGCATATACATTTGATTTAACATTATGAGCATCTGTTTCTTTTCCATCCTCTGTATAACAGGCATCCTTTACTTCCATTTCAACATCTGTTGATTCTGCTGCTGCATTATTCCATGCTGCTCTCTTTGAGCTTCTTGCCCATGTTTCTGTTGTTCCCATAGCCAGACTTGCTACCATCATTGCTGTAAGTGTTGCTGCTGCAACCTTTTTCATTCTTCTCATATCTTCCTCCTGATATTATGTCTTATTGACATTATGCTGGACATCAGACATTTCATATTCAGCCTCTGTTGCTGCTTTCCCAATCTGAAATGCTGGCTCCAACATAAAAATGCAACCTTAGGTTAATTTAATATTTCCCCTGCGATACGTATTTTGCAGAGATAAAATATGTTTCTTAACCAAAGATTGCTTATAATATAAAGAGTATTATTAAAATCTATATGTTTTATTACGTAAAATATCCGTAAAGGATTCTTAATCTCTTGTAATATATTCTCTAATATATTCTCGTTAAACACTCCACAGCTATATATTTCTTTATCTTCTTTTCAGCCACTTTAAGTCCCGATACTCACCCCACTATAAAATGTTTTTAAAATATCCTCATAAGTTGCACCACTCTCTGCCATATTCTGTGCCGTGTATACACTAACCCCGAAACCATCTCCCACTCCTGTTGTTGTTATCTTTACGCCACTATCCATATATTCTATTTTATAATTAGGTGAATTCAGTCCCAGAATCTTTGCAAATGTGCTTCCTGTCATCACCATGTTGCCGACCTGCATCTTAGATACATATCCATCACTGCTTACCGATACAACCTGTACCTGCTTATCAAGCCCCTTTTTATCCAGTGTCAGACCATCGTATGCTTTTTCAAATGCATTAACAAAATCCTTGTTATTAACAGTCTTAACGACAAAATATTCTTTTGCTTCTTTATCCTTAGGACATTCAACTGCCATAAGATATGAATAATCATCTCCTAACATATCCTTGCCAGAAAGCGTAAAACCTGCTGTTACGTATGTATACCTTGCCTCTATATATTGCCCGTTACAGCTTATTGTCATGCCATTTGTCGCTGCTACACAGTCATTTACAAGGTTATAATTATCCAAATAGTCCTTTCCCCACTTTTTCTTCATCTGTCCTGATGTCATATACGACATACCAAGCTGACTACTGTCTATGTTCATCCTTTCACCCATTAAACGGTATATGTCTGTCCTTATCATAATGCTTTCTGCTTTTAGAAGTTCAATCTCATCACCCATATACAATCTGTCGGCAAGAACCATTGAAACAAACTTTTCAACCTCTACAGATTGTGATGCATTTTTATAATTCACTGTTATCGTCCTTCCATCAGCTATCTCTTCACTCACAGCCATATCAACAACACCTGTAAGCTTCAGCGTAATAACCGATGGCACCAGCAAATAAATGGCGATAAATATCATTATCTCCATACATTTCCTGACTATACTGCGGCCTTTCCTGCTTTCTTCCTTGATTAATGAATAATTATCTTCTCCCCTCCTGCTTTTATAATAATTATAATCCTTGTAATCATAATTTCCTGCCTCGCAGCTGCTTATGACATACCCTTGTGTATCGTTCCTTCTTCTTGCCTTCTTATATTCTATATACTGCTTGTCTGTCGCCGCTTCATCTATTCTTTCCCCGATTAAACCCACTCCTCTGATTATAATACGGGGTAAAAAAAATCTATCCAGTCTCATACACTTTATCTAGCCTCCTAGATAAAATGTATGAATACCGGATAGATATTATTCTATATTTTGCAACCTTTACTTTAACTTAACTGGTGTCTTAGTAAGCTTCCAGATTTCTGTTGCATACTCTTCAATAGTTCTGTCTGATGAGAACTTACCTGCCTTAAACGAGTTAATCATAACTGTCTTAGCCCAGCCAGTCTCATCCCTGTATCTCTTATCAATCTTAGCCTGTGCTTCTGCATAAGAACGGAAGTCCTTAAGAATGAAGTAAGTATCTGCTCTTCTTCCCTCCTGTGAGTTAAGAAGTGAGTTGTAGATATCCCTGAACATCTCTGGATCTTCCTTAGAATACTTACCATTGATAAGTTCCATAAGAACCTCTCTTATATTCTGGTCGTTGTTGAAGATTTCCATAGGATCATAGCCACCCTCATTCTCATAACGGATAACTTCATCAGAACGAAGACCGAATATTACGGCATTCTCCTCTCCAACCTCCTGTACTATCTCAACATTAGCGCCATCCATAGTACCAAGTGTTATTGCACCATTAAGCATAAACTTCATGTTACCTGTACCTGAAGCCTCCTTAGATGCTGTAGATATCTGCTCAGATACATCTGCTGCTGCAAATATAATCTCAGCGTTAGATACTCTGTAATTCTCGATAAATACTACTTTAATCTTTCCATTAATAGATTCATCATTGTTAATCACATCTGCAACATTATTGATAAGCTTTATAGTCTGCTTTGCAATCTTATAACCAGCGGCAGCCTTTGCACCAAAGATAAATGTTCTAGGAACAATATCCATATCAGGATTCTTCTTGATTTCATTGTAAAGGTACATAACATGAAGAATATTAAGAAGCTGTCTCTTATATTCGTGAAGTCTCTTTACCTGTACATCAAATATAGAATCCGGATTAACATCTATTCCATTGTGCTCCTTGATATACTTTGCAAGTCTTACTTTATTCTTATGCTTAATCTGCATGAATTCCTGTCTTGCCTTTTCATCATTAACATATACAAGCATCTTTTCAAGCTGCTTAAGGTCTGTTACCCATCCATCGCCAATCTTATCTGTAATCCAGTCTGCAAGCAGTGGATTAGCGTGAAGAAGGAATCTTCTCTGTGTAATACCATTAGTCTTGTTGTTGAACTTCTCTGGCATCATCTCATAAAAGTCCTTAAGCTCCTGCTTCTCTAATATTTCTGTGTGAAGCTTTGCAACACCGTTAACAGAGTAGCCTGCACATATAGCAAGATGTGCCATCTTAACCTGCCCGTCATAGATAACAGCCATCTTTCTTACCTTTTCCTGGTCTCCTGGGTACTTTGCCTTAATATCTTCAACGAATCTTCTGTTGATTTCCTCTACTATCTGATAGATTCTTGGAAGAAGTCTTGAGAACAGCTCAATAGGCCACTTCTCAAGTGCCTCAGCCATAATAGTATGGTTAGTATATGCAACTGTCTTAGTTGTTACATCCCATGCTTCATCCCATTCAAGACCATTCTCATCCATAAGAACTCTCATAAGCTCTGCAACTGCAACTGTTGGATGTGTATCATTAAGCTGGAATGTAACCTTCTCATAAAGCTTCTTTACATCACCATTGTGCATATTCTTATATCTTTCAACAGCTCTCTGAACTGATGCTGATACGAAGAAATACTGCTGCTTAAGTCTTAATTCCTTACCTGCATAATGGTTATCGTTAGGATAAAGAACTTCTACAATATTCTTTGCAAGGTTCTCTTCCTCTATAGCCTTCTGGTAATCGCCCTTATCAAATGAGCTTAAGTTAAATGTATTAACTGGCTCTGCATCCCATATTCTAAGTGAATTGACTGTGTTGTTACCATATCCGATAACTGGAAGGTCATAAGGAACAGCTATAACTGAACGGTAATCTTCCTGAACGAATATATCACGTCCAGTAGCTTCATCTCTGTAAGAACGCACATATCCACCAAACTTGACTTCATATCTGTATTCAGAACGCTTAATCTCAAATGGATTGCCATCCTTTAACCAGTTATCAGGAACCTCTACCTGATATCCGTCCTTAATCTCCTGCTTGAACATACCATACTTATATCTGATACCACATCCATAAGCTGGATATTCAAGAGTTGCAAGTGAATCAAGGAAACATGCTGCAAGTCTTCCAAGTCCACCATTACCAAGTGCTGCATCTGGCTCCTGATCCTCGATAACATTAATATCAAGTCCAAGCTCCTCAAGTGCTTCTTTTATCTCGTTATACTTAGTAAGGTTAATCATGTTATTACCAAGTGCACGTCCCATAAGGAACTCCATAGACATATAATATACAATCTTAGGATCTTCCTTGTCATATGTCTTATGTGTAGCTATCCACTTATCTATGATAAGATCCTTAACTGCATACGCAACTGACTGGAACACCTGCTGCTTATCTGCCTCATCAATATTCTTTCTATAAAGAGATTTACAATTACTTACAACTTTTTTCTTGAATTCTTCCTTGCTAAAAGATGCTTCTGTACCTGTCACCATGTATTCTCTCCTCCTTAATATATAGATATACCACAAATGTATATCATTATTCCTGATTTCACTAATCGTGTCTGATTTAATTAACATTATTCACAAAGCACGTTACACGATGGTTAAATTATACACGATTCGCACCCTTATTGCAATTTAATAAAATTAATTGATCATTATTATTCACCTCGATTCTATTCATATAAATGATTTATATGCAACATAATCTTCTATAACATTTTTTATAGTTCTTATTAGTTTCAGTATATTCATCCTTAATAATATTTCAATACAATTGGCGTGAACTGTCATTTTTGGGCGTGAATTGTACCTCATCTCACCTATTTATATAAAAACGAGGAGAAAATTCGCATAACTGCGATTTTCTCCTCGTCTTTACATATTATAAATTATTAAGATACTGTTTTAGTTCTTCTCAACCGCAAGCACAACCTTCTCACCATTGATATCCCAATCCTTAGTGAATCCTGCTGTCTTACCTGTTTCAATAGTATTTGCAAGAACAACGCTCTTAATCTGCTCTGCATTCTTAACCATAAGATCTGCTAACTTGTCATTACCATCTACATATACAGTAATCTTATCCATAACCTCAAATCCTGCATCCTTACGCATTGTCTGGATCTTACTTACGATTTCTCTTACGAAGCCTTCCTCGATAAGCTCTGGTGTAAGGTTAGTATCCATAACAACTGTGATACCCTTGTCAGAACTTGCTACAAAACCTTCCTTCTGAGTCATCTCTATAAGAACATCATCCTTCTCAAGAACGATATCTTCACCATCAGCATTGATTGTAAATGAACCCTTAGTGTTAAGCTCATCCATAGTTGCATTGCCATCAAGTGTTGAAAGTGCTGCTCTGATAGCATTAAGATGCTTGCCATACTTTGGTCCAAGTGTCTTTAACTGTGGCTTGAATGAGTATGAAGTAAATGCTCTTACATCATCTGTGTACTCAACTTCCTTAACATTAAGCTCATCTGCTATTATAGCTGTAAAGTATTCGTTTAACTTCCAGTCAGCCTTGATGTACAGCTTGCCGATTGGCTGTCTGTTCTTGATGTTAGTTGAGTTACGGCATGCTCTTCCGATAACAACAGCATTTAATACATCTTCCATGTTATCTTCAAGTTCCTTGTCAATCCATTCTTCCTTAACTTCTGGGAAGTCGCAGAGGTGGATACTGATAGGAGCTGTCTTATCTATACTGCATACAAGGTTTCTGTAAATGCTTTCTGTCATAAAAGGAATCATAGGTGCTGCTGTCTTGCAAAGTGTTACAAGTGTTGTGTAAAGAGTCATATAAGCATTAATCTTATCCTGCTCCATACCCTTTGCCCAGAATCTTTCACGGCATCTTCTTACATACCAGTTAGAAAGCTCATCTACAAATTCCTCAAGTGCTCTTGCTGTCTCTGTAATCTTGTAGTTAGCGAGATTGTTATCAACAGTCTTAACAAGAGTATTAAGCTTTGAAAGAATCCATTTATCCATAACTGGAAGCTTATCATACTCAAGTGTATACTTAGTAGCATCGAAGTCATCAATGTTAGCATAAAGTACAAAGAACGCATATGTGTTCCAGATAGTTCCCATAAACTTTCTCTGACCTTCTGTAACAGCCTTGTCATGGAATCTGTTAGGAAGCCATGGTGCTGAATTCTCGTAGAAATACCAGCGGATGGCATCTGCACCGTGCTTCTTTAATGCATCAAATGGATCAACAGCATTTCCCTTTGACTTACTCATCTTCTGTCCATCTGCATCCTGAACGTGACCAAGTACGATAACATTTTCATAAGGTGCTTTATTGAAAAGAAGTGTTGATATAGCAAGAAGTGAGTAGAACCAGCCTCTTGTCTGGTCAACGGCTTCTGAAATGAACTTAGCAGGGAACTGTTGTTCAAACACTTCCTTATTCTCAAATGGATAGTGGTGCTGTGCAAATGGCATTGAACCTGAGTCGAACCAGCAGTCGATAACTTCTGGAACTCTCTTCATCTTGCCCTTACATTTAGGACAAGTACAAGTAACAGCATCAATATATGGTCTGTGAAGCTCGATATCATCTGGACAGTTATCAGAATGTTCCTTTAATTCTGCCTTGCTTCCGATAGATAACATTTCTCCACAATCATCACATACCCAGATATTAAGAGGAGTACCCCAGTATCTGTTACGTGAAATTCCCCAGTCCTGAACATTTTCAAGCCATGCGCCAAAACGTCCAGTTCCGATAGTTTCCGGAATCCAGTTGATTGTCTTGTTGTTAGCTATTAAGTTAGCCTTAACTTCTGGATCACTCATCTTGATAAACCAAGACTCTCTTGCATAGTAGATAAGTGGTGTATCACATCTCCAGCAGAATGGATAATCATGCTCGAACTTAGGAGCATCGAATAACTTGCCTTCCTTATCAAGATCCTTAAGAACCTCTGGGTCTGCTTTCTTAACGAACATTCCCGCATATGGTGTTTCCTTTGTAAGTTCACCCTTACCATCTACAAACTGTACGAATGGAAGGTCATACTTACGTCCAACCTTGGCATCATCTTCACCAAATGCTGGTGCTATATGAACGATACCAGTACCATCTGACATAGTTACATAGTCATCACATGTAACAAAATGTCCCTTCTTGTGCTGCTTAGCTGCAACATCTGCCGCACACTGATATAATGGCTCATATTCTTTATATTCAAGGTCTTTACCCTTGTAAGTTTCTAACACTTCGTAGTCAACGCCTGCACCGCTTCCAGCTTCCTTACCTTCTTCAATAGCTGCTCCTGTTACTGTCTGACCGGCCTTAACTGCAAGTCCGCCAAGTACCTTATCAAGAAGTGCTTCTGCCATATAGTAAGTATAGCCGTCTGCCGCCTTAACCTTTACATATGTTTCTTCTGGGTTCACGCAGAGTGCCACGTTAGATGGAAGTGTCCAAGGTGTTGTTGTCCATGCAAGGAAATATGCATCTTCGCCTACACACTTGAAACGTACTACTGCTGAACGCTCTTTAACAGCCTTGTAGCCCTGTGCTACTTCGTGTGATGAAAGAGGTGTTCCACAACGTGGGCAGTAAGGAACAATCTTAAAGCCCTTGTATAAAAGACCCTTATCCCATATCTGCTTTAAAGCCCACCATTCAGACTCGATGAAGTTATCATCATATGTGATGTATGGATTATCCATATCAGCCCAGAAACCAACTGTAGATGAGAAATCCTCCCACATACCCTTGTATTTCCATACGCTTTCCTTACATTTCTTGATGAAAGGCTCAAGACCGTACTCTTCAATCTGTTCCTTGCCATCAAGACCTAACTCCTTCTCAAGCTCAAGCTCAACTGGAAGTCCATGTGTATCCCATCCGGCCTTACGTGGAACCATATAACCCTTCATTGTTCTATATCTTGGAATCATATCCTTTATAACTCTTGTAAGAACATGTCCTATATGTGGCTTACCATTAGCTGTTGGAGGTCCATCATAAAATGTATATGTTTCCCCCTTCTTGCGGTTATCAATACTCTTCTGGAATATATCATTATCCTTCCAGAACTTTTCAACCTGTTTTTCTCTGTCTACGAAATTCATATCTGATGAAACTTTCTCGTATACCATTGTGTTACTCCTTTCAAATCATTTACTTAATCGTAACGATGTTAGCTTGCTTTATTGGTGCTGTAACAAATGTCGTTACACACGCAAAAAAGCCCCTGCCGTAATACGACAGGGGCTGAATCAACTTAACCTATATCAATTACGACATACCATCATATGCGTCCCTTGTAACGGTAGGATTACCGTCCTCACTTACTTTTCGTAATATAATACTATCCTTAATGTTACCCATAATATTATACTGCAAAGTTCTGCAAGGATGCTTGGAAGTGATATTCAACTATGCTCTACTCACACCGGCTTCCACCATCCCGGCTCGCTATTGCTTTCTTTCATAATCTACTGTCTTCGTCATCGCAGATAATGTGATTGTATATAATTGATCTTAAAATGTCAATAATTAAGCTGTATTATTTATTATAATTTATCACAAAATCACCTGTTATTGTATTATATGGTGCATTCCTTTAGCCCTGCTATGCCCGTTCTTTTCTGCGTTCAATTCCTTTTTCCTTATAATATCGCGCTTTATCGGCATACATTTTCTCCTCTGCCTCACGTAACATTTCATTAAAGCCTGTTATTACATTCTCACTCCAGATAACACCTGATGCCATATTTACAGAACGCTCATTCATTAGTTCTTTTAACTCTGTTATACGCTTTATTAATGTATTCTCATCTATCTGTTTACAGATTACAAGGAACTCATCTCCACCTATACGAAATACTGCATCCACTCCAAACACGTCTGTAAGGCATCCACATGCATTAAGAATAAGTCTGTCGCCTGCCTCATGTCCCATTGTATCATTCACATATTTCAGTCCTGTAACATCACAGTAAACAACGCCTATACTCTGTTTTTTATCTATACTATCTACACAGTCTCTCATAGCGAAACGGTTTCCTATATTGGTCAGGGCGTCCTTATAGCTCATATCCTCAAGCTTTCTCATCGTATTCCTGCGCTTTATACATGATATAATAAAAGCTCTCATAATCTCTAGTATACTTAAGGCATATTCGAGTGTAAGCAGTGGCGGATTGTCTATTCCCATAAATGCAATAACTTCCCCTTCGTTATATATAGGAATAACAATTATTGAATGAATACCCTGTCTTTTTAAATTATCATATTGCAGGAGATCACTCTCTTTTATCTCTTCAAGATCCTTAATCACGATGTTTCCGCCTTCTTCAAAACACTTATACCAGTTAGCACATACATCCGGAGGCACATTCTGAAGATTATCCTTCTCTGGACTTACTCCCTCTGCCGTCCACTCATATGTATTATCATCTCCACCATATATATTTTTTTCAAATATATAGGTTCTTTCTCCATTAAGTGCTTTACCTATATACCCAAGAAGTGTGTTTATTGTTTCATCAGGTGTATCTGCTGCAAGTGCCACCCTCAAGCCCTCATTCACAAGTGTTTCAGTTTCTCTATACTTCTGGATAAGCTTATCCTGTGCAAGCTCCTCACTTATATCTATGCCTATTTCCAACCTGTACTTTCTGTTTCCTTCACCCTCTATCAGTGTATCCTTTATTATCATATATTTATCTAATACAGGATTATAATAACGCCATTCCTCAAAGGCTCCTGGTAAAAGTCTGCTGTTGTTACACATACCGCATTTAACAGAAGCTTTTTGTAATACCTCATAACACTTCTTGCCTTTTATATCCTCTATTGATTCTAAGCCATACGCTTTCAATGCTTTATGATTCATATATACAATCTCATTGGTTTCTATATCTGTTGCATATACATATTCATTCAGATTTATAAAAAAATCCCCTATTTCTTTTATATTTTTCATACGCATGTCTCCCTTTATTATTGAATCCGTAATATTCCCCATTCATTAAACGAATCAGCATATTCTATATATAATTTCTCCGTAACAGCCCCTGTTTCTTTTACATTTATATCACTTTGTTATTTTTTTATCAATATGTAGTATAATATTTTTATTATTTTTTCATACATATTATACCACAAGCATAACTTTTATTTCAATAATAAAATCATTTCCCTGTATTCTTGCACTTATATCTCCATTCATACGCTCCACAAGCTCTTTTGCAATAGATAAACCCAGTCCGGTTGAGGCTCTTCCTCTTGCCACATCTGCTTTATAAAAACGCTCAAACACATGGCTTAAGTCAATATTTTCAGGATGTTCCGTATAATTGCTGATTTTAAGCAAGGCATGATTATCCTCACGGGTAAGCCTGATACTTATATTCTTTTCCCCATGATCAAGACCATTTTTTATGACATTCTGTATAACTCTCCTTAAGCCCTGCTTATTACCTGATATATACAGCATTTCCTCAGTAATACTAATCTCTGGGCAGATGCCCTGCTTTTTCCATTCATCATAATAAGAAAATACAGTTTCTTTTAATATTCTGTTCATACAACAGTCCGTAAGCTCAAGCTTATATGAATCATTTTTCAGCTTGGTAAATGTAAAAAGCTCCTCCAGCATTTCATTAAGGCTGTTAAGCCTTTCTCTGATTATATCAAGATATCTCCTCTGGTCATCTATATTGTCACATTCCTCTATAAGCTGGAAATATCCATCTAGCGATGTAAGTGGTGTCCTTATATCGTGTGAAAGATTAGTATATGTGTCTGCTATCAGCTCTTCTTTTTTTCTGTACTCGTTTTTCTCTTTTTTACGCATGTCAAGTAGTTCATTCAATTTATCTGAAAGCTCACCTATTCCCCCCATATCTATTTCACGTTGAATCAGCTTGTTACTATCGTGTTCCATAAGAAACGACAACTGGCGGCAGATGTCCTTAATCTGCCGCTGGTATTTCCACATAATAAATGCCTGTATAATAATTATTACTGCTAATATTCCAATAATAATCCTCATTCTCTAAATATCCCTTTTCTGAAAAATATAACTGCTTAATGACAGCATTATAATAATAAATACAGCTGCCACACACATTGAACTAACAACATCCTCCCTGCCTGCATTCATAGGAAGCATTGCCATCCTTCCAGTTACTGTATACTTATAGATGCTGAAGTTATGAAGTCCCTTTCTGTTAACTACATAATCTATAAAGGCATATGCAATACTCATTATATTCATAGTAAGACATATCGACAAGGTCATGCTTATGACATTATTCTTAATTATAACTGCTATCGCCATACATATTAACACAAACGCATAATGAAGCATAAGTTCTGTTAAGAAATAAGGTATAATCTCTTTCCAGTTACCCCACACCACACATTTAAACGCAAGCATATTCGCTGCTGCCTGGAATACAAATATCCCTGCAAAGGTAATTGCTGTAAATAAGGCAAGCGCAACTGCCCTTGAAACAATAAGCATCCCCCTTTGTGACACCTGTCCACCAATATTCTTAATATAACCGCTCTTAATATCTGCTGTTGCAAACATAACCGCAAATATTACAAGAAAAAGTGCATAAAACTTTCCCTGTGCATTAGAAAAGAAAACATCCATTACCGTAACCTTCTTCCCTGGCTCCGTAGGTAATTCCACACTCATACCAATATTGACATTATCTGTATTCTGCTGCGAAAGCTGTTCTTTGTTGCTGTCATCTGCCTGTTGTTCCTCTATGTCTTGTGCATTTATCACATCAACTGTCTGACCATCAGTATCTGCCTGACTTTCCACTGCCTGCTGCTTCTCCCACTCTTTATTAACTGCATCATAATCTATTTTTGAAAGAAATGAGGTAAGCAGTGCTGATGCCAGCAATATAATCCATATTACATACATACTCTTTGTACGAAACATTCTGTATACATCCATCTTTATCATATTAAGCACGATTGTCACCCCCTGTAAGCCTTAAGAAATAATTCTCAAGTTCTTCACTTGTAATAGATATTCCTTTAACTGGAATTCCCGCCTTTGCAAGCTCCATATTCAGGCTGGCACTTTCTCCCAGTCTTTCAAATATATGAATATGTTCTTTATCTATAACCTGATAGCTGCTAAATCCCATATCATCAAGCACAGGAATAGCCTGCTTAGGATTATCAAGTGTAAGCTCTATGCGCTCACTGCATTTTTTCATAAGTTCTTCTCTTGTAAGCTCCTGCACAAGGCATCCATTATGAATAATGCCATAATCTGTAGCAATCTTTGATAATTCCTCCAGAATATGACTTGAAATACATATTGTCATGCCTCGCTCCTTAGCAAGCTTCTGGATGGTTTCACGCACCTCCACAATTCCCTGTGGATCAAGTCCGTTAATCGGCTCATCAAGAATAAGCAGGTCAGGCTCACCTACAAGTGCAAGAGCAATTCCTAAGCGCTGCTTCATTCCAAGCGAATAATGCTTTGTTTTCTTTTCTCCAACAGTATCAAGACCCACTGTTTTTAACAGTTCTTCTATATATCCTTTTTTCTTAATCCCTGTAAGCTTGCATTTAATGTTCAGATTGTCATATGCCGACATATTGCCATAAAGTCCGGGAGCTTCTATAAGACACCCTACTCTTGAACGTACCTTTTGTAAGTCCTTTCCTTTATACCCAAACATTTCTATTTCGCCATAAGACGGTGTTGACAGTCCGCTAATCATCTTAAGACAGGTCGTTTTACCGGCTCCGTTTCTTCCAATAAAGCCATATATCGCACCCTTTTTAATGTGCATATTTACATCATCAACTGCCCTGTGTCTGCCATACTGCTTAGTCAGATTCCTTGTCTGCAATAATAATTCACTCAAAGCTTTTTCCTCCTTTTCCTAACTGCTCTTATCATAAAAAATAAATCCTAATCAATCGCAAATAAATAGTAAAAAAAGAGTAAATTATTCATGCAGGCGATATCCAATCCCCCATATTGTTTCTATATATTCATCAGGTGTAACGGTCTTTATTTTCTTTCTGATATTGCTTATATGCACATCCAGGGTCTTTGTTTCACCCATATATGGCTCATCCCACGCATATTCGAATATATCCTCCTTGCTAAACACCTGCTTCGGGTTTTTAAGCAGCAATTCCAGTATTGCAAATTCCTGTTTTGTAATCTTAGGAAGCACCCTGCCACCGATACTTACCTCAAAGGTAGAACGTGTAAGCACCATATCTCTGAACTCAAGCCTTCCGCTGCCTTGTCCTTTTTGTATACCAGCCTTTGTTTTTACTTCTGTTTCTGCCTCCGTTTCTGCCTCTGCTTCACCCTTTGTTTCTGCTTCACTTTTTGTTTCTGCCTCTATATGACGAAGCTGCACCTGAATACGTGCCAGTACCTCTCTAATCTCAAAGGGCTTTGTTATATAATCATCTGCTCCATCTGTCAGCACTCCGATTTTATCATCTATACTATCCTTTGCAGTCAGCACAATCACCGGAAGCCTTCCATGTTTTCTTATCTCTTTTAAAACCTCCTCACCACTTGCACCAGGCAGCATTAAGTCAAGCAGTACAAGCGTATAAGCCTTTTCTTTTATATTCAGAAGCAGCTTTGCCTCTGTTCCTGAAAATGCCTGTTCACACGTATAACCTGCCTTCACAAGCACCTCACAAAGAAGGTTATTAATATTTATATCATCCTCTACAATTAATATATTAGGCATAATTTTTACTCCTGTATTTTATAATGTGAAATAGTCATCTACTTTATGAGAAATGGCATTAAATAAAACAGCACGACTATTCCCTTTATCCAGAAATAAATCGTGCCATCTTATCTTTTATCTTATCTGTGTTATAATCCTAATTATTCTCTACCCTCGCCATCGCAATCTGCTCCGGTGTTATAGGCAGCTCATAGAACCTCTTTCCTGCTGCGTGGCTTAGCGCATCTGTCACAGCCGGAAGTGGCGTGTTAATTACAACCTCTCCTATTGACTTAGCACCAAATGGTCCAGCATTCTCGAAGCTGCTTTCAAACTCAACATTAATATGTCCAATATCCATCCTTGATGGTATCTTATATTGCAGGAATGAGTTCTCATAAAGCTTTCCCTTATCAGAATATGTGATATTTTCAGACATTGCCATACCAATTCCCTGAAGGATTCCACCTTCTGCCTGTACTCTTGCAAGATTAGGATTAACCGGTGTTCCACAGTCAACGCATGCATCATATTCTACAACCCTGCTTTCGCCTGTAACAAGGTCAACTTCAACCTCAGCTGCACCTACCATAAATGGTGGTGGTGAAATAGGTGATGTATGTGTATTAGTAACAGAAAGTGCCATATCATTGCCGCACATTGATGCTGTTGCGATATCGCAAAGACTTACTGATGCACCATTATGCTCTCCAGCCTCACATCTTACACAGCTTCCGTCAAATGTAACCTCACTCTTATCACAGCCTATAAGCTTAGCTCCAAGCTTTTCGATTCTGCTTCTTAGCTCTAAGGCACAGTTCTCAACTGCCTTTCCGGTAACATATGTTGTACTTGATGCATATGAGCCTGAATCATAAGGTGATATATCAGTATCAGCACCGAATACACTTATGTCATCAGTACTGCACTCAAGCACCTCCGCAGCAATCTGCGCAAGTATTGTATCACAGCCTGTTCCCATATCAGCTGCACCGATATTCATTGTATACACGCCCTCATCATTAAGCTTAAGTGTGGCACTTCCCACATCCACGCCTGATATACCAGAGCCCTGCATAGCCATTCCCATTCCGACAAAACGTGCCTTCGTATCAGATATCTTTCTCATAGGATACTTCTCATCCCATTTAATCATCTCTTTAACCTTTTCTAGGCATCTGTCAAGTGCACAGCTTGTATTGACCTGACCATAGTAAGCAGGCATTACATCGCCCTCCTTAACTATGTTTTTAAATCTTATTTCAAAAGGATCCATATGAAGCTTATCAGCAAGCTCATTTACAGCAGATTCAACTGCAAAAAGTCCCTGAGTGGCACCATAGCCTCTGTATGCCCCTGCTGACATAACATTCGTGTATACAACATCACTTACAAAGCGGAATGCCTCCGCCTTTCCATACAATGGTATTGACTTGTGTCCTGAAAGACCTACTGTCGTTGGTCCATGCTCCCCATAAGCTCCTGTGTTTGACAGAGTATATAAATCTATTCCTTTTACGATACCATCCTTAGTTGCACCGAGCCTTACATGCATCTGCATCTCATGTCTTGGAGATGAAGCTGATAATGACTCTTCCCTTGAGAATATAATCATAGCTGGCTTCTTAGTCTTCCATGTGACAAATGCCGGATATATTTCTGAAACCGATGTCTGCTTTGCGCCAAAACCACCACCTATTCTAGGCTTTGTAACACGTATCTTTGATGGAGATATTCCAAGTGCGTGTGATATGATTCTTCTGCAATGAAATACTATCTGTGTAGAACTTACAACATGAAGTCTTCCATAAGTATCGATTGTACAGAATGTCCTGAAGGTCTCCATCATACTCTGCTGGCATGCCTTTGTATGATATGTCCTGTCAATTACAATATCACAGCTCTCAAGCACCCTATCTATATCACCATTACTGCACTCATCATGTGCACATAGATTTCTTTTATTATCAGCTCCGACAGGACACATTGCTTCCCAGTTATCCTCCGGATGAACAAGTATCTCATTATCCTTTGCCTTTGTAAAGTCAAGCACTGGCTCAAGTACCTCATACTCTGCCTTAATAAGCTTCATTGCCTTATCAACACAGCGCTCATCCACTCCCGCAACAATCGCAACCGGATCACCTATGAATCTTACATGTTTATCAAGAATAAGCCTGTCATAAGGACTTGGCTCAGGATACGTCTGACCGGCACAGGTAAAACGCTTCATATTCTGGTCAACATCCTTATATGTATATATTGCCTCTATTCCAGGTACCTTCATTGCAATATCTGTATTAATGCTCTTAACATACGCATTGGCATATGGTGAACGCAGAAGCTTTACAACAAGACAATCCTTTGGTGCAATATCATCTGTATATACCGGTTTTCCAAGAAGCAGCTCCATTGCATCTTTTTTTCTTACTGCTTTATTAACTGACTTCATTACTTCACCTCCTCTGCTATATTTTCTTTATTTTCCACACTGGCTTCCTTCGCCTTTTTTACCCTGAGGTAATCCAGAATTCCTCTTAACTGGCCTTCATACCCTGAACATCTGCACAGATTTCCTGAAAGAAACTCCTTTATCTCATCTTCATCAGGATAAGGATTCTCCCTAAAGAGTGCAATAGCATTCATAACAAAGCCCGGATTACAGAAGCCACACTGCTCTGCTCCCTGGTCAGCTATAAATGTAACGAATTCTGCGGCCTCCTCCTGTAAACCTTCAAGCGTTGTAACGCTGCATTTATCTGCTCTTACAGCAAGAACCGAACACGAAAGTACAGGTTTATCATTCAGAAATACTGTACACAGTCCGCAGTTAGAAGTTTCACAGCCACATTTTACACTATAACAGCCATGCTCCCTGACGAAATCATAAAGAGTCATATCGCAGGCCACATCTGCTTTGACCGACTTTCCATTTAACTTAATATCTACTAACATATATTCTCCAATCCATACACTAATCAATCGATATATAAACAAATCTATACATTAACATTGCTATATAAATAATACCGCAGTTATTAATAATCAATAACTAATTATTAATTATTTACAGCTCTTAATGCTCTCTTAGTAAGCTCTTCTGCCAGATGGCTTCTGTATTCAGCACTTCCACGCATATTACTCTCTGTAGAAACATTTTCCCTTACATATCTGGCGAAGCTCTCTATAGTCTCATCATTTACTCCGCCCTTAAGAATACCTTCCTTATCTTCTACAACAACAGCTCTTCCCGGTCTTGCACCTATACACAGATTATATTCACCCAAACCGCTAAAACTTACAGCGGCACAGGTAAGAACCGGAAGGTCTGTTTCTGTTATTCTTACTGCCTCATAAAACATCTTGACTGGCTTTTTCTTAACGATAATACTTACAATAATATCCCTGTCATAGCTTTGAGCCGCATAATCATTTAGGGAAACTATTCCTCCCTTATGTAATTCAACGTATGAATCAAGTCCAATTAATAATGTAAGAACATCCGAAAATCCATATCTTCCATATATGCTTCCACCAACTGTTGCAAGATTTCTAAACTGCACGCCAACAATATGCCTTAGTGCTTCTTTGGCGCAGCCATTCGTATATTCATTAAAACCTTTATGGTTTTCTAACTGTCTTAATGATGTCATACATCCAATCTTAAATTCTTCATCTGTCTCTTCAATCTTATCGAGTCCTAGTCCTGACATGTCAATCGCGGTATTGATCCTGTTATCACCCATACGCATCCACATCATGCCGCCGACAATTCTGTTAGCCTTCTTCTGGTTAAGCTCGTAAGCCTCTTCAATACTTTCTACTTTCCTATAATTCTGTATATTAAGCATAAAAACTCCTCATTTTAATCATACTAATGCCAGAAATAAAAGTCCTGCTGTGCAGCTCAAACAACTTTTAACCTTTTCCTGACCGCTTTTTAATTACATCATAATATAACTATACTGACTTGTAAAAGCCTTGTCAATCTGATAAAATTCATTCGCACATATCTTTTAACTATTACTATCAGATATATTCTGATCAACATAAATTAGTGTGCCAAAAAAGTAGAAATGAGGATATTTATGAAAAAATTTAAAAGATTAACCGCTTTAGTTCTGGCAGTGCTCATGCTTATATCAACTGTAGCATGTGGCAGTTCTGCCGCAAATGACAGCACTACACAGGCTGCTTCAACATCAGCCTTTGATGTTATGTCCCAATTCAACGAGGTAAGCACAAGCTACCCTATTACTGTTACCGACCAGGCTGGACGAACAGTAACATTTGAAAAAGCACCTGAAAAGATTGCTTCATCTTACTATATCTCCACAAGTCTTCTCCTTGCACTTGGATTAAAGGACAAGCTTGTAGGAATCGAAGCTAAGGCTAATACACGAAACATCTATAAGCTTGCAGCTCCATCTATCATAAGTCTCCCTAATATGGGAACAGCCAAAGAATTCAACACAGAAGCCTGCGTTGCAGCAGCACCTGATGTTGTATTCCTTCCTATGAAGTTAAAAAAAGCTGCAGATACACTTGAAGGTCTTGGTATCAAGGCTGTTGTTGTAAATCCTGAGGATGAAACTCTCCTTAAAGAATGTATCACACTTGTTGGTAAAATAACTAACACAATTGGACGCTCTGATGCACTTAACAATTCCATTGATACATTTTTAGCTGATAACAAAGCCAAGCTTGCAGGTGAGAGCACTCCTTTAGTATATCTTGCAGGCAACAGCTCTGTTCTTTCAACAGCAGGAAGCAAGATGTATCAGAACACATTACTTAGCAATGCAGGTGGAAAGAATGCAGCCTCTGAGCTTACAGATACTTACTGGGCAAATGTTTCATATGAACAGCTTCTTGCCTGGAACCCTGATTACATTATAATAGCTGCCGATGCAACTTACTCAGTAGCTGACGTTCTAAATGATGCTAATCTTGCAGACTGCAATGCCATTAAGAATAAAAATGTTGTAAAGCTGCCTGGTGATATAGAAGCCTGGGATTCACCTGTACCAGCAAGCTTCTTAGGAAGCATATATATTGCCTCTGTTCTTCATCCAGAAAAGGTTACTAAGGATTTCTATGAAGAATGTGTAACTAAATTCTATGAAAGCTTTTATGGATTCACACCTGCTAAATAAGGATGATTTATGTTCAAAAATACTTATAATTACCGGAACAAAATTATACTTTTATCAATCATACAGGTACTGCTTCTTATAGTAGTACTTGTATGGTCTGTCATTACCGGACAGTATCCACTCACATTAAAGAGCTTACTGTCTGGTGATACTATGTCTATTATGGTCTTTAAAAAGCTCAGGCTTCCCCGCGCCCTTATGGGTGTTATAGGTGGTTTTGGGCTTTCAATATCAGGTTATATATATCAGCTTATATTTAAAAACCCTCTGGCTTCTCCCGATATCGTTGGCGTTTCCTCCGGTGCAAGTGCCGGTGCTGCTCTTGCAATAGTTGCAGTTTCAGCTTCTGTTCCAGTCATCTCCATATCTGCATTTATCGGAGCTGTAACAGCCCTCATAATAACTCTGCTCACAGCTTATCTTGTCCCTGGCAGAAACAGTTATACTATCGTGCTTGCAGGTATAGCTATTCATTCTGTGGCACAGACTATACTTATGTTTCTAAAACTTGCCGCAGATCCTGAAAAACAGCTTGCTTCAATCGAATACTGGATTATGGGAAGCCTTAATGGTATTTCAAGAGACAGCCTTGCTATTCCGTTCTTCACGACACTTGCCGGCTTTATTATAATGGCTATGTTATACAGACAGGTTCTCATTCTCTCTACAAGCGAAGAGGAAGCTGTATCGCTGGGTGTAAATGTGACAATTCTGCGTTTTATCATACTAATGCTTGCTACATTAGTAGTATCATCAATAATATGTGTTACAGGGCTTATAAGCTTTATCGGACTTATTGCACCTCATATTGCCAGACTGCTTACAAAGCGTAATGATATATTCACATATATAACAAGCGGCTTCACAGGGGCTATTTTACTGACACTTGCCGATATAATGGCAAGAAGTGTATCCACATCAGAGCTGCCGGTCAGTATATTTACTTCACTTCTGGGCGCTCCGCTGCTTATAATTCTGCTCATCAGGGCTAATAAAAAGGAGGGGTTATGATGTCTGATTTATTCAATACTACATTTTCCGCAGCCGGAATATCAGTTTATTATGGCAGCAACTGTGCAGTTGATAACGTAAGCTTTGACCTAAAGCCAGGACAGCTTAATGCTGTTATTGGCAATAACGGCTGTGGTAAAACCTCTCTTATTAAGGCCATCATGGGACTTATAAAACACAACGGACAATGTCAGCTTAATGAACACCTGCTTGAAAAACTCTCTGTTAAAAAAAAGGCGCAGCTGATAAGCTACATTCCCCAAAGAAACAATCTTACCATAAGCATGACAGTCAGGGAGGTATGTCTGCTTGGCTTCAATCCTCATATGCACATACTTGGAGGCTACACCACAGATATGATAAAACGTGCCGATAAAGCTATTGATATGGTTGGGCTTAATGGTTTATATGAAACAGACTTTTTAGCCTTAAGTGAGGGACAGAAGCAGTTATGTATTCTGGCACGCACCATAATAGAGGCTTCACCTCTGCTTCTCCTTGATGAACCAGATAGTGCACTTGATTTTTCTAACCGTCATCTGCTTATGCAGCACATAAGAAATATCATCTCTGATGGCAGATGTGCCCTCACGTGCATTCACAGTCCCGAGCTTGCTTTGGAATACTGCGATAATATATTTCTTATGAAATCTGGGTCAATCCTTAGCACCATTAATACACATACAGACTCTCTTGATATTATTAATGAAAAGATGTCTCTTATATATGATAATATTAATGTTATTGAATGTACTGATATCCACCATAAAACACACCGTGTAGTTGTGGCATTATAGATCTATACCTATACTGCGTATAAATGTCTATTCACACCAGACACACATCCGTTATAAAATCATTTACTGAAACGAGGTAACTTATTCTATGGATAATTGTTATTTAGATGCTTTGGCTGTAATTACATTTTTTAAGATGTCAGATAAAAAACATCTTTTTATTACGGGAGACCGGGGAAGTGGCAAATCACATCTGTTAAACAACATTTTAAACAAGATTGAAGAAGCTATGGATATGTCTGATTTTTTCAATTATCTGCTAAGCCGCAGAACGGACACGCCAGAAGTTGTTATTAAATCTAATCTTATAGATGACGGAAAGGAATATGTCATTGGAATACCACGTACACTCACTCCTGTTTCCCCTAAAAAAGGCAACAATATGACCATTGTAGAGGATGGCTTTATTAACTGCGCCTGCCCTGCCATCAAAAAGCATCTTATGACCTCTGCTGATAGTGTATTTGTTGTTGACGAGCTTGGTTATCTGGAAAGCTCCTGTATCCCTTTTCAGGAGAACATTAAAAGTCTTCTTGATAACTCACGCGTATTAGCTGTCATCAGAAAACAATCCACAGAATTTCTTGACAGTATTAAAAGCAGAGCTGATGTACTTTTAATCGATATTGATAATATATTCAGCTCTATTTCGTGCATTATTATGGCATCCGGTATGTCAAAAAGATTCGGTACCAACAAGCTTTTAGCCTCCTTCAACAACAACACTCTATTTGAAAATGCGATAAATATAAGCCACTTTGTAAGCTTTGGTAAAACTCTTGCCGTAACCCGTCATGATGAGCTTGTACAGATATGTGAACGGGAACATATACATTGCATTAAACACAATATGCCTTACAGAAATGATATGGTACGTCTTGGTGTTTCACATATTCTAAAGGAAACTAACAGACACAAAAGCTTCTGCACCCAAGGGATATTATTTCTTCCATCAGACCAGCCACTTATCACTAAGACAAGCCTTCAGCTGCTGTGCCTTTTATTTATTTACTACAACAGCAGTTATTTTGCTTGTAACAGCACTGATAAATCCAGCAATGCCAATAATAATTATTTCAATAATAATAGTAAGATATGCCGTCTTGCTTTTAATGGAACTCCTGGTGCTCCTGTAATATTCCCAGCAAGCTATTATGATGAACTGATGAATCTTCCACAGGGCAAGGGTGGCGGTTTTATTGCAAAAAAACATCCTGCACAGGTTATTTTAGTTCCTGCACAGGATGAATATGAATTATATGATATTGATACTCCTGATGACCTTATTCGTCTTTCCCGGTATCTTCGCTAATTGCTGTACTTTATTTAGTTACAGCCTTTTCTTTTATTGTTGCTGCTTCTTCTGAAACAACTTCTTTAACCGTTTCCTCAGCTTTATTCTTAGGAAGAATTATGTTAAGTAATATCGCTACAAATGCTGCTGGAACAATACCAGACTCACCAAACATAAGCTGTACAGCCTGTGGTGTATGTGCAAGGATTGCAGGGCTTACACCCATACCATAGCCTACACCAAGTGCAACCGATACAATAGAAAGCCTTCTTGCATCAAGCGGCTCCTTAGTGATAAGCTGGATACCACTTACAATAATTGATGAGAACATCATAACTGCCGCACCACCAAGTACTGACTGTGGCATGATTGATATCAAGGCTCCAAGCTTAGGAATAAGACCACATAATATAAGGAATACAGCACCAGATGCAAGTGCAATTCTGTTAACAACCTTAGTCATTGCAACAAGGCCAACATTCTGGCTGAATGATGTATTAGGAAGCACACCGAAAAGTGCTGCAAGCGATGAACCTAAACCATCACACATAACTCCGCCTGAAAGTTCTTTATCTGTCGCTTCTCTTCCTACTCCACCAACCATAACACCTGATATATCTCCAACAGTTTCTACTGCTGTTACAACGAACATAACAAGCACAGGAAGTATTGCTCTTAAGTCAAACACTGGCTTAACTGGCATGAACTTAGGAATCGCAATCCACTTAGCTTCTGCAACCTTATTCCAGTTGAGTACCCATGATTTAGTATATTCAACTCCATCAGCAGTAACTGCTGTATGTGGAAGCACACAGCCCATAATAACTGCTACAATATAACCAACTATAATTCCAATCAGTATAGATGATGAACTAAGATATCCCTTTGTCCAGTGCTTAACGAATAATATAACAATAAGCACAACAAATGCCAGAAACAGATTCTCTAATGAGCCAAAGTCTTTAGCTCCATTTCCACCACCGAATGAATTAATACCAACAGAAATAAGTGACAATCCAATAGAAAGCACGACAGTTCCTGTTACAACTGATGGGAAAAATCTTCTTAACGGCTTAATAAATGCACCAAGCACTGTTTCAAAAAGACCACCTATAATAGAGGCTCCCATAATAGCACCATAGGCTAATATTCCGCCACCCATAACCTTTGTTACACTGCTGAACACTCCGATGAATCCAGAGCTTGTACCCATAATAATAGGCACCTTTCCTCCAACAGGTCCTACTGAAAATAACTGTATAAGTGTTACAATACCAGCTATGATCATAGCATTCTGTAAAAGTGCAACCTGAATGGATGCATACTCGCTTCCTGCACCAATACCACATGCTCCTGTAATAATAAGCAACGGTGTAAGATTTCCTACAAACATCGCCATAACGTGCTGAAGTCCAAGTGGTATCGCCTGTTTTAATGAAAGCTTTCCATTAAAATCATATGCCTCCGGCATAAGTTCTTTTATCTTTTTCATATATCCTCCGGTAAATTAACTATAATCTTTCTGTTATCAGCCTCATATGAAAAGGTCTAGGGAAAATCATTATGTAAGTACGGATTTTCCTTAGACCTTCCTCCTATATGACTAACGACTTACTCTCATTATCTTTGTACATCAAATGAAGCGTTATTCATAAGTCTCTTTATCTGAGAAACGCTTGTGATGTTAGTATCGCCACGTATAGCGTGCTTCATTACTGAAGAAGCTACTGCGAAATTGACGATATCTTCGTGCTTCCAGTCATTCTGCATAAGAGCATAGATAAGACCTGAAGAAAACGCATCTCCACCACCAACTCGGTCCACTATCTCAAAGTTAAGAGTCTTACTCTCATAGGTCTGTCCATCAGCATAATAAAAGGCCTTAAGAGAGTTATTACTTCCTGAGTGTACATAACGTACTGTTCTCGCAATAGCCTTCATATGATACTGCTTATCAATAGCCTTAAACACTCTGTCCATATCCTCAAAGGAAGGATCCATAGTAAGACCATCCTTAACATCTGTTCCATCTTCATTGTATACATGAATAGGTTCTATGCCAATAAGTACATCTACATATGGAAGATATCTGCTGAGTACATCCCTTGCAGTTTCAAAAGACCATAATGTACTTCTGAAGTTAGGATCAAAGCTTACTGTAAGTCCAAGCTTCTTAGCTGCCTTAATAGCCTTATCTATAAGACGGCGGCAGTTATATGAAAGTGCAGGTGTGATACCGCTTAAGTGTAACCAGTCATAATCCTTTAAAATATTCTCAAAGTCTACATCCTTATAATCATATTCAGCAAACGCTGAGCTTCCTCTATCATATATTACCTGTGAAGGTCTTACTGAGACGCCCTCCTCAAGATAGTAAAGTCCCATTCTTCCGTCAGCCTTAATAATATGCTTAGTATGTACATCATTAGCCTTAAGGTAGTTAATACAAGACTTACCAAGATCTGTATTAGGTAATACAGTAAAAATGTTGAGTCAACACCAAGATTAGCTAAGGAAACTGCTACATTCGCCTCTGCTCCACCATAATTAACGATGAAATTGTGAGTTGTAACTATCTTCTCATAGTTCGGTGGTGATAATCTTAACATCAATTCGCCAATTGCTATGAACTTCATATGTGCCTCCATCTATCATTAAACTATTAAACCTAATATAAGTAATATTTTATATGCATTAACAATAAACTATATTTATTGCTCTGTCCAAAAAATAATACTCCATTAAATGATACTACGCAGCCAATAAAAATGCAAACTGTATTTTTAGCCTACATCTGCTTTATAAGTTCAACCGCCTTTGTAGAATCCTGTATTTTCTGTACTGAATTGTTAGTCCTGATAGTCCGTTCCTTAACATCATTTATTATACGTTCAACATCACCGTTAATTACGCTCAGCTTTTCAAGTGTATCTGAGGCCTAATCGTTTGAATTATCAACAATCATTGTTACAGCCGTTCTCACCTTATCCATTGTTCCATTTGTCTTATCAGCAACCTCCTTAAGTGCATTTCCTGCATCAAGAAGTGCCTTTGCATTCGCTGATATATTTTTACAATTCAGCCTCCCTATGACTGACAATCTTACCTTCCTGTAACCGTCATTGACTTAACCCACTTTCAAATATATAATTTTATAACACATATGAATTCGTTGATTGCTTTGCAATCCACACAATTATCATCATATATAGGGATTAGTGTGAAAAATAAGATTTTTCACACGCAAGATTTGTGCTTCGCACAAAC
>OHCE01000247.1_pt1 | contig 34366 bp, 29 predicted proteins | sample 1577571 | NCBI WGS metagenome assembly OHCE01 (sample SAMEA3879505, study PRJEB24766) | human gut metagenome | biome: human-associated habitat; feature: feces | place: USA | collected 1985/1987 | reverse complement strand
GCCGATCATCCTCTTCGCCCTCCTGCCCCTCAACCTGCTCCTAGCCTGTACCGGGCATACCCTTTACACGGTCATCCTTGCCCTGCAACTAGCGTTTTACCTGCTGGGATACTTGGGGTATAAAATGGAAAAACGGAACATCCGGAACAAGCTATTATTCATCCCTTATTACTTTTTATTCATGAATATCAATGTCATACGAGGGTATAGCTATCTCGCTAAGCATAAAGGCACAGGCGCTTGGGAAAAAGCCAAACGAGGCGCAGGATAAAAAAATAAAAAAATAGATGGATAAATAGTAGTTATATGTCGACTTTAATTAATACTTTTGCGCTATTGATACTATTTGAATATCAAGAAAACTAGAACACAATTTAGATACAATGGATAAATTGGCATCAGAGTATAAAGTTCTTATCGTAGATGATGTCCCTACAAACGTCATGCTAGTACAAGCCATACTGAAGAAAGAGGGATATACGCTTTTGACTTGCGACAGCGGGACAAAAGCACTACGCATAGCTAACGAGAAACACCCAAATCTGATATTACTCGATATCATGATGCCTGAGATGGACGGATATGAGGTCCTCCAGCATCTGAAAAGCAATCCCGAGACTACGGATATACCCGTGATTATCATGTCCGCCCTAAGCGATATGCAAAGTATCGTGAAAGGTTACCAATTGGGCGCCACCGAATACGTCACAAAGCCTTTCCAACGTGAGGAGCTGGTGAAGAGGGTGGCCCACCGCTACGAGCTTTACAGCATCAAACGCATCAAGGCCGAGCTGGAGAACACGATCGAGTCTAGGGATACGCTATACTCCGTTATCGCCCATGACCTGCGTTCCCCGCTAGGCTCGTTGAAAATGATGAATAACGCCATCTTGATGATGGTGGACAAGGAGCGGGTAGGCGACGAGGTGTACGAGATGATCCAGATGATGAACAAGACCTCCGAGGAGATCTTCCTCTTGCTGGACAACCTGCTGAAATGGGCCAAGAACCGCTTGAACAAGCAGCACGTATATAAGCAACAGACCGACATAAACAGCATCATCGATAGTACCGCCGAGATGTATGTCCCGATGGCGGCGCAAAAAGGCGTGAAGATTATCCTAGAAAATCTGGATAAAGAGCTGGTAGGCTTGGTTGATATCGATATGCTCAAGACGATTATCCGTAACTTGATCTCTAACGCCATGAAGTTTAGTTTCGAGGGAGGCACGATCACCTTATCCTCACGCTCCGAGGGGGATTTCGTAACCGTTAGCGTGAAAGATACCGGCAAGGGCATCAAGAAAGAGGATCAAGACAAGCTCTTGAAACAAGACTCGCATTTCACGACCTACGGGACGAAGAACGAGAAAGGCTCCGGTCTGGGATTGATGCTTTGCAAGGACTTCGTGGAGCTTCATGGAGGAAAGCTTTGGTTCGAGTCCGAGGGCGAGGGCAAAGGAACGACCTTCCTGTTCTCGATGAAGGCGCTGAACCAAGAGGCATAGCCGATCGACGTACCGCCTGTCTCTACCGATCGTAGACAAGTGTCGTACAAACAAACTAAATATTTCGTATATTTGCATCCCGGATTAATATCCGGGATTTTTTTGTGTGCCGAGGTGACATTAGGTACATTATTATTTATCGTATAAACATTATTATCGTATGTATACCGTAATTAAACGTATGGAGATCTCCGCTTCCCATAGCTTGAGATTGTCCTACCCCAGCAAATGTGAGAATCTACATGGTCACAATTGGATGATCACGGTTTATTGCCGCTCCAAGGAATTAAACGCCGATGGCATGGTGGTCGATTTCAGTCATATCAAGAGATCGGTGAAATCCCTGTTGGACCACCAGAACTTAAACGATATCTTGCCTTTCAACCCGACGGCGGAGAACATAGCCTTTTGGGTATACGAGCAGATCCCATCTTGTTTCAAGGTAGAGGTAAAAGAGTCTGAGGGTAACACGGCGATCTATGAGGAAGATTAACGAAATATTCTACAGCTTGCAAGGCGAGGGGTTCCATACGGGGACTCCCGCCGTATTCGTCCGCTTCTCCGGTTGCAACCTGAGATGTAGCTTCTGCGACACCCGCCACGAGGAGGGCGTAATGATGACGGACGAGGAGATCGTGGAGAAGGTATCTTCCTTTCCCGCACGGATGGTAATCCTGACGGGAGGAGAACCTAGCCTGTGGATCGACAAGGCGCTTATATCCCGCTTACGTGAGGCGGGGAAACAGATCTGTATCGAGACCAACGGCACACGCCCCCTGCCCGACGGCATCGACTGGGTGACTTGCTCGCCCAAGGAGAACGCCCCGGTGGTATTGGAAAGAGTCGACGAGATAAAGGTGGTTTATACCGGGCAAGACCTGTCCGCATACGCCGAAATCCCCGCACGGTACCATTTCCTGCAACCCTGCTCCTGCCAAAATACGAAAGAGGTAGTGGATTACATCCTCCGGCATCCCCGGTGGAGGCTAAGCCTGCAAACCCATAAACTGATCGATATCCAATAGATAGGGTGAGACGGGGTATCTCCCCCGTCTCTACTACTATAGATAACGGACTTCTTTACCTCTCACGGCGTCATTCACCACTCCATCGCCATAGGCCAACTCGCCATTCACGAAAGTCTTCCATACGCCATGGTGGAACGTATAACCCTCGAAAGGAGACCAGCCGCATTTGTACAAGATATTCTCCTTCGATACCGTCCAAGTCCTCTCCGGATCGATCAATACGATATCGGCGTAGTATCCGGGACGGATGTATCCCCTCCTATCGATACGAAACAGCTCCGCCGGCATATGCGCCATCTTCTCGACCACCTTCTCGTACGTGAAACGGCCTTCCATCGCCAGCTCCAACATCGTGATCAAGGAGTGCTGGATAAGCGGTCCTCCGGAAGCCGCCTTCAGGCAAGAGCCTTGCTTCTCCTCCGGTAGATGCGGGGCATGGTCGGTAGCTACGATATCGATCGTATTGTTATTGACCGCCTCACGCAGCGCCGCGCGATCCTCGATCGTCTTGATAGAAGGATTCCACTTGATACGATTACCGAACCTAGCGTAATCGCCGTCATGAAACCATAGATGGTGCACGCAGACCTCGCCGGTTATCTTTTTCTCGCTCAAGGGAAGATGGTTACTGAGCAACGATAATTCCTTCTCCGTGGAGAGATGCAGGATATGCAATCGGGAATCCAGGCGGGTAGCCAATTCAACCGCCTCGGCCGAGCATTGGTAGCAGGCCTCCTCGCTACGGATCTTGCTATGGAAAGAGATATCCAGATCCTCGCCATACAAGTTCGTATAATACTGGATATTACGCCGGATCACCTCCTCTTTCTCCGCATGGATGGCGATCAGCATACCGGCCTCGCCGAAGATACGCTCCAACGAGTCTTTCTTGTCCACCAGCATATTCCCCGTAGACGAGCCGAGGAAGAGTTTCAATCCCGGCACACGGCTACGATCCAGCCTCCGGATCTCGTCCATATTATCGTTCGTCCCACCGAAGAAGAAGGAGTAATTCGCACGGGAGACCTCGGCGGCACGGTTGAATTTCCATTCCAGATCGGCGATCGTCGTGGTCTGTGGCTTCGTGTTCGGCATGTCCATGAAGGTCGTCACGCCACCGGCCACGGCCGCACGGCTCTCGGTCCCGATATCTCCCTTATGGGTAAGCCCGGGGTCCCGGAAATGCACCTGATCGTCGATAACGCCCGGTATCAACCATTTCCCCGTAGCGTCGATCACTTGGTTCGCCTCGGCACGCACGTTCCCGGGAACCTCCCCCTCGAACACCGCCGCGATCTTATCCCCCTCCACCAACACCGAGCCGATAAAAGAACGGCCCTCGTTGATGATTCTCGGATTTTGGATTAATATTTTATTCATCTTTCTTATTCTATTATAAATTGTCAAACTCTGTTTTCATTAGGCATGGCTCGCATGTTTCCTCGGATACTTCCTGAAGAAACTCCACCATTTCAACTGAAGGACGCCGAATAAAGCCTCCCCGAATATCGAAGAGTTCATCTTGGAGACACCCAAGGCACGGTTGATAAAGATGATCGGCACCTCCACGAGCTTGAAGCCGCACTTATAAGCCGTAAACTTCATCTCCACCTGAAAGGCGTATCCCTTGAAATGGACACGGTCCAGATCGATCGTCTCCAGCACCTCACGGCGGTAACATTTAAAGCCCGCCGTCGTATCCTGTATCTTCATACCCGTGACGATACGGACATACACCGAGGCGAAATAAGACATCAACACACGGCCCAACGGCCAGTTCACCACATTCACCCCGTTGCAATACCTCGACCCGATGGCTACGTCGGCACCCTGCGCGGTACAAGCGGCGTATAGCTTCGGCAGGTCATTGGGATTATGACTGAAATCGGCGTCCATCTCGAAAATAAAATCATATTTATGCTCGATAGCCCATTTAAAACCCCGGATATAAGCGGTACCCAATCCCAGCTTCCCTTTACGCTCCACGATAAAAAGACGCTCCGGGAACTCCTTCTGCAAGCCCTTCACGATAGCCGCCGTCCCATCCGGAGAGCCATCATCGATCACCAAGATATGAAACACTTTCTCCAGCCCGAACACGGCACGAATGATATTCTCAATATTCTCCTTCTCGTTGTATGTAGGAATAATGACGATACTGTCTGACATATACTTTAATCAATTAATTTTTTAGCTCATTATATATACGACTGTAAACCATTTGTAAATTACTCTCCAAAGTTACATATTTTTTCTGTGTAAATCTATCATCCAGTTAGCCCATTCGTCTGTTCCATGATAAGCAAATGTATTTTGGCTTTTCACCCAACTTCTCCGATTTCCCCCTAAATGCCTAATACTCAAATTAAGCTGATTTATTCTTCCACTTTTATTCGATTATTCCAGCGTTTTTCCGTAAGTTTGTCTTCATTAATTTCTAACGCTTGTAAAATTAAGTACTATGAATATACAGCAACTCGAATATATCCTAGCGGTGGATACTTATCGTCATTTCGCAAAGGCAGCAGAGCATTGTAGGGTGACACAACCGACATTGAGTATGATGATCCAAAAGCTGGAAGACGAACTAGGTATTAAATTGTTCGATCGAAACCTACAACCCGTTCGCCCCACACCTGCCGGACGTAAGGTTATTGAGCAAGCGAGAAATGTCCTCTATCAGGCTTCTCTTATCAAAGATATCGTGAACGAGGAGGAACAGTCATTGAAAGGTACGTTCCGCTTAGCGGTGCTACCGACTATCGCCCCTTATTTACTACCTCGCTTTTTCCAGCAATTATCGGAAAAGCATACGGATCTTGACATCCGTATGCTGGAAATGAAAACCGCTCCCACTATGGCCGCCCTGCAAAACGGGGAAATCGACGCCGCTATCATAGCGAACCAACCCACTGAATCCAATTTACAAGGAGATATATTATATTATGAGCAATTCTTCGGATACGTGGCTCACAACGAATCTATATTCAAAAAGGATTTGATCCGTACCGCCGATATCAACGACGAGCGGTTGTGGCTGTTGGACGAGGGACATTGCTTCCGTGACCAGCTGATGCGTTTCTGCCAGATGGAGAAGGTAAAGGTTCGCCAAGCCGCTTACCGTTTAGGTAGCCTAGAGACATTTATGCGTATGGTGGAAAGCGGTAACGGTATTACGTTCATCCCGGAATTGGCTACCCTGCAGTTAAGTAAAGAGCAGAAAGAATTGGTACGTCCGTTCGCCATTCCCAAGCCGACACGGGAGATCGTCTTTGTCACCCGTAAAGATTTTATCCGGCATACCGTAGCGGGTATTTTAATAGAGAGCATCAAGAAAGCGGTACCTAAAGAAATGTTGACTTTGCAGCCCGGACAAAAGGTTGTGTGATTTTTTTGATAAATCCCATAGGGTATTTCTTTCCTGGGCGATCATATAAGTACAAAGTGATTACTTACCATTAAAACAATACAAATATGAAAGCGCTCTGTAAACAAACTATGGGATTTATCCTGATGATACTGTTGGCTTGCGGTGTAACCTCTATAAAGGCACAGGATAGCGCAGACGATGAGTTTATCACTGTCAGCGGTGTAGTAAAAGACAAGCAAACACGAAAAAAACTGGAATACGTAAATATCTCTATTCCGGGAACCAACGTGGGAACGATCACCAATAATGACGGTGAGTTCTCTATCAAAGTGAAAAACGGCCTCCATGCCAGACAAGTAGAAGTATCGCATATCGGATATTTGAATGGCTTGATCCCCGTAAACGATAAGGACATATTAGAATGTACGGTATTACTCGAACCGAACATGAATACGCTCAGCGAAGTCATTATCCGGGCCGGAGATCCTCGATATATCGTAGAGGAAGCGATTGAGAAAGTAAATAAGAATTACATTACCACGGGTAGCATGCTTACCGGGTTCTACCGGGAGACCGCACAAAAAGGCCGTCGCTATATCAATATATCGGAAGCGGTTATCGATGTTTACAAAACTCCCTATAAGGACAGGAACGTGGAACGGGATCGGGTACAGATCTATAAAGGACGTAAATTATTGAGCGAGAAGGCTAGCGACACATTAGCCGTGAAATTATTGGGAGGCCCTAACCTATCCGTTTACGTGGATGTGGTGAAGAATCCGGATTTATTGCTCGACCCGAATATCTTACCTTATTACGCCTTCCGTATGGAAGAAAGCGTGATGTTAAACGACCGACCGCATTACGTAATCAGTTTCCAACCTCAAGCGATCTTGCCTTACGCCTTATATTACGGTAAATTGTATATCGATAAGGAACGGCTTTCCTTCAGCCGTGCGGAATTCGCCCTCAGCATGGATGACCGGAATAAGGCTACCGAGGCCATCCTCCGCAAAAAGCCTTTTGGCTTGAGATTTAAACCCGTGGAGGTAGCTTTCCTCGTAACTTACAAAGAACGTGACGGCATGAGCTATCTGAGTTATATCCGCAATGAGGTTCGCTTTAAATGCGACTGGAAACGAAAACTCTTCTCTACCAACTACACGATCGTATCCGAGATGGTCGTTACCGATGGTAAAGAACAAAATAACTCCATCCCTTACCGGATGTCTTTTAAAGCGGATCAGTCTCTATCCGACAAGGTATCGGACTTCGCCGACGAGAACTTCTGGGGAGCTTACAACATTATCGAGCCTACCGAGTCTTTGGAGAATGCGGTATATAAATTAAAGAAGCAACATAAAAATTGACCGTGTAAATATACTATCGACAATGATATGGACAAATCATTATCTTTGTCCATTATCAATTATCTGTTGAAACCAAATTATTATGGATTTGTTCGTACTCAAAAAGATCAAGGAAGGGGATATTAAAGCATTCGAAAGTATTTTCAGGCTTTATTATACCCCTCTTTGCCTGTACGCAACCAGTATAACAGGAGAGCTGGAAGTCGCGGAGGAGATCGTCCAGGACTTGTTTTACGTGTTCTGGAAAGAAAGAGAATCTCTTCCGATCTTACGTTCCATCAAGAACTACCTTTATGGAGCTACCCGGAACCGGTCCTTACAATATCTGGAGCATCAGGAAGTACGATACCGATACCGGAATACGGTTTTAGCCGGAGAGAATCCGGAATCCGAATCGTATACCCCGCAAGATCAACTTGAGTACAAAGAATTGCAATCCTTGGTCAACCGGGCATTAGGTAAATTGCCCGAACGACGCCTCCGGATCTTTCGGATGCACCGTTTCGAAGGAATGAAATACGCGGAGATAGCCTCCAGCCTCTCATTGTCCATAAAGACAGTAGAAGCGGAAATGACCAAGGCACTACAAACACTAAGAAAAGAAATCGAGAATTATACCTAACAGTTATGAATCAAATAGAAAAAAATAAATTGAAGACAGACCAAGCATGGGAACAATTATATACTCGCTTGGAGCAAGACGGGCTGCTGGATAAGCCAATTTCCGGTACACAAATCCCATACCGGATCGGACTTATGAAATGGGCCGCCGCTATCGTTATACTCTGTGTATCGGTAGCTACGGCTATTTTCCTTGGACGAGAACGGACACCGGAAACCACTCTGCTCACCCTGCATAATAACGAGGCTTCCACCACCTTGGTCACGACTTTGGAAGACGGGTCTATCGTTTATCTGGCCGATAACAGTCAGTTAAGCTATCCGGAACATTTCCAAAGAGAAAAAAGAGAGGTGTCTCTACTAGGAAACGCCCTTTTTGATGTAAGCGGGAATAAGGAACGTCCTTTCCTAATCGAGACAGAGCAGGCCCGGATCGAGGTATTGGGAACCTCATTCAATATCAAAAGCTCGGATAAAAGCGCCTTTGAATTGGCCGTTCGCCGGGGATTAGTGAAAGTGACACTCAAGAAGAACGGAGAACAAACGCTTGTAAAGGCCGGTCAAACCGTATCCTTATTCTCCAACCGTTTACAAGTAGCTCCGACTCAAGATAACGAACAATTTTCCGATTACACCCGCCGTATCCAGTTTAAGGATGAGCGCTTAGGAGATATCTTGCATGTAATTAATCTGGAGTATCCGAAGATGCCATTGAAGACAACGGCTGATTTAGAGAATAGACGGCTGACCGTTAGTTTCTATAATAACTCACCCGCGACGATGGCTGAACTGATCTGCGCAGCGTTAAAACTAAAATGTACGCAACAAAATAATATATGGATGATTTCCGAACCTTGAGACAGCTGGTCGTAGGATGGTTACTGTTACTCGTAGCTCTCATCCCTATGAATGCCCAGAATGGTAACGTACTGGGACAGGTCATACGATTGCCTAAATCAAAAGGAAATATCTACCAATTGCTGGGACTCGTCACGGAACGTTCCGGCTATCTTTTTATATACGACAGTAAGATTATCGATAATGAACAAACAACATCAATAAAAGGTGGAGATTATACGATACAAGAAGCCATATACGCTATTACCGGTAATAAAAATCTGGCGATCCGTGCGATAGAGAACCATCTCCTACTTTATATGCCAGAGAGTCTCTCCGCTCCCAAAAGTGTATCCGTAACTCCCGATTCCATACAAACCTATTTCTCGATAGAAGGTTCTTTACAGGATCAATATACCCATGAGCCAATCGCATTCGGATCGGTAGGAATCGGTGAGGCCGCTATTGGCACCATCACCAACCAGAATGGAGAGTTCCGATTGAAATTACCGGACTCACTCCGGTTATCCAAGGTACGTTTCTCTCATATCGGCTATCTTCCCCAAGAGATAGATAGTCGGGAGTTAATAGATAAACATACCGTCTTATCTCTAGAGCCTAAAGTAATCTCTATCCAAGAAGTTATCGTGCGTCTAACCAATCCGAAACGCTTATTACAGGAGATGCTGGACAAGAGAAGAAGCAATTATTCCCAGCACCCGATTTACCTTACCACATTTTACAGAGAAGGCGTTGAACGTAAAAAAGGACTCGTAGGACTGACCGAGGCTGTTTTTAAGGTATATAAGGCATCTTACCACAGCAATGCCTTGGCCGATCAAGTGAAACTACTAAAGATGCGCCGCATTAGTAACGAGCAGGAAAAGGACACGTTGATCACAAAAATGAAGTCGGGTATCTACTCCTGCCTTGTCTTGGACTTGATGAAACAGTTACCGGAGTTTCTGGATCCTAGCCCGGATTCACCCTATACATACGCCCATACCGACATCACGGTAGTGGATGATCGACTTGCTAACGTCATCTCTTTCGAGCAACGAAAGAGTATCAATGAACCGCTTTATCGGGGACAGATATATATCGACATGGAAAATAATGCCTTATTAAGGGTGGACTTTGAGGTCAATCCCCAATATATCGAGCAAGCGGCCGGCATGTTCGTCGAGAGAAAAAGCCGGAATTTACGGATCACGCCCCAGAAAGTAGCCTATACGGTATCTTACAAGCAATGGAATGGCACCTACTACATTAACCATATCCGGGGAGATCTGCATTTTAAAATTAAAAAAAGAAGACAACTTTTTAACACAAATATTTTACATACTTGGTTCGAAATGGTTACCTGTAAGATAGATACAGCCAATGTGAACCGCTTCTCACGCATTGAATCCCTTCCAACCCGCACGGTTTTCTCGGATACTCACTTCAACTACGACGAGGGTTTCTGGGGAGATTTTAACGTAATATTACCCGAAGACAAACTGAATGAGGCTATTAGCAGAATCACCTCAAAGATAGAGGAAACGAACTACTAATCCCCTGAAAATCATAAAGAGAGCCTTTTCGCAAAGGCTCTCTTTATAGGTTTTTAATAGGTATTAGTCTTTAAGGCAAAAAGATTGTTTAGGTTATCTGCATGCAAAGATGGGCTAATTAATATAATTGAGCAAATAAAAAAAGATATTGTACAACACATTTTTTTAAGTTTATCGAAACTTCTTTGCAGCTTGTGTTACTTTTTAACAATTACAGACTCCAATAGATCATCTGATGGATGCTACCTCGATAGACTCCTTTCACGTCCGCCAACACGGCATGTTCATTCGTGATCGACATGAAGTAGGACTCATCCAGCTTCAAATAAGTCGTATGAGCGACAGCTACCACTACCGCGTCATATTTCTTCCCGGGCCTCTCTACTAACCGGATACCGTACTCTTGCAATACTTCCAAAGGGGAAGCGAACGGATCCATCACATCGACCTCGGCTCCGAAGTCCTTAAACTCATTGATAATATCGGCTACTTTCGAGTTACGTATATCCGATACGTTTTCCTTAAAAGTCATACCCATCACCAACACATGCGCTCCTAGGATATTTTTCCCCTGCGAGATAATCTTTTTCACGACCTTCTTTCCGATATACCGTCCCATGGAATCGTTCACGTAGCGACCGGAGTTGATCATCTTCGTGTGATATTGCAATTCTTTGGCTTTATGCACCAGATAGTAAGGATCTACCCCTATACAATGCCCACCTACCAATCCGGGAGAGAAAGGCAGGAAATTCCATTTCGTTCCGGCGGCTTTCAATACATCAAACGTATTTACCCCCATTCGATCGAAAATAATGGAAAGCTCGTTCATAAGGGCTATATTCACGTCACGCTGGGTATTCTCGATAATCTTGGCGGCTTCGGCTACCTTGATACTAGGCGCACGGTGCAACCCCGCTTGAACGACCAGCTTATAGACTTCCGATATCGTTTCCAAAGCTTCGGCATCGCAGCCGGAAACGATCTTCACGGTATTTACCAAGGTATGTACCTTATCACCCGGATTGATTCGTTCCGGTGAGTATCCAACCTTAAAGTCCTCTCCTACTCTCAACCCTGAAACCTCCTCCAAGATCGGGATGCAATCCTCTTCCGTACATCCCGGATATACGGTAGATTCGTATACTACATAATCGCCTCGTTTAAGGACTTTGCCTACCGTGCGGGTCGCACCCAACAAAGGGGATAGATCCGGCTCGTTATGGCTGTCTATCGGGGTAGGAACAGCTATAACGTAAAAGGAAGCCTCCCGCAACTTTTCTATAGAAGAAGTAAATGTGATATCTTTATGTTCAAATACCTCAGTAGGAAGCTCACCACACGGATCAATACAGTTCCGAAGCTTGTCCAAGCGATCCTCGTTGATATCAAATCCGATAACGGAAACATGTTTAGCGAATTCCATCGCGATAGGAAGCCCGACATATCCTAGTCCGATTAGGGCAAGTTTCGTTTGTTTATCTAGTAACTTTGTATACATCTTATTATTTCATCATTCTACTTAAAAGTCCGGGTTCCAAGGAGTGTCCCAAACAGACAAGATTGTATGCAAATGTAGCAATCTTCAGTTTACCTAACGGTATAAAGGACGTTTTATTTCATAGAGAAGGTCCCTTATCTCGTTTCCAAAATAAGGGACCTTGTCTTCTAAGTATAAATATGTTTCTTTTACTGCAAACGACGGATACCTATAGCCTTGTTATATTGGGCTAAAGAAGCCTTTTGCTGATACCAAGTCTGGATCAAGCTACTGTAAGACTGAATCCATGACAATTGGGCGGAGAGCACATCCAAGATCGGTAGTTTACCCTCGTTGTAGCTGAAGGTATTCAAATCAAGGTTCTCCTCGGCAATCTTACAAGCCTCTTCCGCGACGGTAATTTGTTTCGTATACTCGGTTAGGCTTGTCCATGCGTTCGCTACCTCTTGAGCGATCTTATCACGCGTATTGTCCAAGGCGTATTCCTTACTACGAAGGATAGCCTTCTGGGAATTTACCTCCTTGAAACGGGCTCCCCAACGGAACAAAGGTATCTTCAAGGAAGCGAAGACGGCCGGAGTCCACAACTGGTCCGAACCTTTCACGTTCAACATCGGCGTACCCCAAGTACCTTGAAAACCGATCGCCAAAGACGGGTTATATTTCGCCTTCGACAAATTGATCTGTCTCTTTTGATACTCTATGTTCAACTCGGAAATAGCGTAGTCCGGACGATTCCGAAGAGCTACATCCTCTCCTACTTGCAACGGCAAAGCCAGATAGGTCGTAATGGAATCTTCCACCTCGATCGGGTCTAACGGAGACACACCCATCAATGAGTTCAGGTTCTGTAACGCGATCTGATATTCCTTATAAGCCGAGCTTTTATTCAATTCCGCTTCTTTCAAGCGGGACTCCACTTGCAATAAATCGGTCTTGCTGATCTGGCCGTCATTGAAACGGATCGTCAACACGTTCGCCAACTCCCCGACAATGTCTACATACTGACACATCACATCGTACATACCTTTACGTGCGGCGGCCGTCCAATAGTTCAAATCGGCGGAATAAACGATATTATCCGTTGTCAATTCTTCTGCTTGCTCGGTGATCTTGCCTTGTACCTGAGCTGCCTTATAGTTATTATAGATCTGTCCACCGGCATAGATGGGCTGGCTCACCGTAGCGCCTAGGCTATACGTATTATGGTCCATCTCTACGGACATGCCCGGTCCGAAATCCAAATCATATTTATTGATACGATACTGATAACTGCCGGAGAAGTCTACCGAAGGGAAGAAACCGGTCTTAGCGGCCTTGATCGCATGCTGCATAGCGATACGCTCCTCAGAGCTTTGCTTGATTTGACGGCTGTATTCAAGGACCCGTTCCTTATATTCCACAGCCGATAGCCGGGTGTCTTGCGCTTTAGCGGACAAGACACCCAACAATAAACAACCTATGATTATTTTATTTCTCATACCTTTTACTCTGATTTAATCTTAAAGAAAACACAATAAGTAACCGGAAGCACGAAGATCGTCAAGATCGTAGATACGAACAGACCACCCATGATGGTAGCCGCCATACCGGCGAACATAGCGTCACCAAACAACGGCAACATACCTAAGATCGTCGTACCGGAAGCCATCGTCACCGGAACGATACGGGTTTTTGTTGCCTCTATCACGGCATTCACCGGAGACAAGCCCGCATTCAATTGTAAACCGATCTCGTCCACCAGCACGATCGCATTCTTGATATTCATACCGATCAAGCCCAACAGACCCAGCATAGCAAAGAAGTCGAGAGACTTACCGAACACCAACAATCCCAATACCACACCAATGAAGATCAACGGCAGCATCGCCATGATCAATACCGGTTTCCGGTAATATTTCGGGAATAAGAATAACAAGGTGACATAAATCAAACCGAACATCAACGGGATATTAGCGGCGATCGCCTTATTACCTTTATCTTGCTCGGATTGCTCACCGAAATACGTCATCTTATATCCTTCCGGCACCTGAATCTTCTCCTGTACCTCTTTCCACAAATGACTGAAAGCAGCCATCGTATTGGCGCCACGCTTCGGCTCACACTGCATAAGCATACACGGCTCACGGTTGAATCGTCTCACTACGTTAAACTCATAATCCAGCGAGAAATCATCGATCACCTGCTCCACTTTTACTGAACGGCCTTTAGCGCTATAAACCGGCAAAGTCTTTATATCATTCAGACTGATAGAATCCTTATCCGCATCTTTCAGTAAAATCGGCATAAACACATCGCCCTCACGATACTCACCCAAAGGTACGCCATTCGTAGCCGAACGCTTTCTCTTGGGAATATAGCGGCTTCCATACCGGAACCTTGTTACCCCAACTATTGCGAACCTCCATCACCTGATCATAATTCCGGGCGATCTCCTGCGCCCTTTGCGTCAAGGCAACCAACGTGTCTACGTTATCGCCGATAAAACCGATCTCGATCGCCGCATCCGGAACCGGAGACAAGGCGAACAAAGCCGAACGGGTCAATATATTCGGATAGTTAGCGACCATATAATCGTAGAACTTACCCTCTTCCGCTTGCGCATCCTCCGGATCTTGTGTCTCGATCAACACATTGGCGAAGTTTGGCTTCGGGCCGATAGAAGAACTGGCCAAGTAATAACGTACCGGCGAACCTCCCAAGGTAAACGAGTATGATTTGATATTCTCATTCTTACTGAGATATTCCTCTTCTATCTTCTTCACGTTCGTCTCCACGTCGTAGATGCTATATCCTTCCGGGAAGATCAAGTCCGCACGGAAATAAGGCTTGCTCATGATCGGGAAGAAACTCTGCGGCATGATGCTCATCACGAACAAGGAAAGGAATAACGTAGCTACCACGGTAGAGATCGTTACATATCTACGCTTGATCAAACGGCCCAATACCGACTCAAATTTATGGTACAGCTTCGTATCGTACGGGTCTTTGTTCTCACCCGGTTTCGCCTCTTTCAAGATAAAATTACCGAAGGTAGTCGTTTGCGTCAAGGCCAAGACCCAGCTTAATCCCAAGGATACCGCCAATACGATAAACAACGGTTTCACAATCTCGGCCACGGATGCCGGTGCCAAGTACATCGGCAAGAAAGAACATACGGCGATAAAGGTAGCGCCCAACAACGCCCACTGCGGTTTCGTCGCGCCATCGATCAACGCCTGATAACGGGAAAGTCCCCGCTTGATACCGACTTGGGCATTATCCGTCACCACGATAGCGTTATCCACCAACATACCCATAGCGATAATAAAGGCCGCCAACGAGGTTCGGTTCAAGCCGACACCCCAGATCAACATGATCAATAAGGTACCACCTACCGAGAACAACAACGAACTACCGACCAACATACCGGCACGGGACCCCATCACGATAAAGATAATCACGATAACGATCAACAACGACTCGATCAAGTTCAAGATAAAACCGTTGTTCGCCTCATCCGCGATCTTGTTCTCCGGATAGATCGTTTTCAGGTCCATACCCACCGGGAACAGCTGCTCCATCTCCGCTAAATGATCCGCCACGGCGTTACCCACGGCAACCACATCGTCTTTCGAACCGGTAGCGACACCGATACCGATGGCACGCTTACCGTCCACACGCATCAGGTTCGAGGGAGGGTCCATATAACCACGCTCTACCGTAGCGATATCTCCCAAACGAACCTCACCGCCACTTTTCGTCACGATCAATTGGTCCCGGATATCTTGTATATCCTTATACGTACCTTCCGCACGCAAACGCAATTGATAATTACCGGTATTGATATCTCCCGTATTCACCAACAAGTTCTGCGTTTGCATCACCTGCTGGATAGCGTTCGGGTCGATACCTAGGTTAGCCAGTTTCGGGATAGAGATCTTTACGTTGACAACTTGTGTCTGTTCACCGAATAGGTAGACCTTCTGTACACCCGGTACAGGAGATAGCTCCGTCTTGATCTTTTGCGCCCAATTACGCAGGTCGTCGTAAGTATATCCCTCATCGGCCGTCAAGGCATAATAAATTCCGAATACGTCACCGAAGTCATCACTAACGGATATCGAGGAGGCGCCAGACGGAAGGCGAGGCTGTATATTCGCCACCTTACGACGCAACTCGTCCCACTTGACCGGCATATAATCCGGAGACAAGGTAGGCTGCAACTCAATAGAAATCTTGGACATACCGAAATAAGACTCAGATTTGATCTGGAACACATCCGACATAGCCTGAATCTCCCGTTCGATCGGCTCAGTCACCAGCTTCTCCACCTCCTGAGGTGTCGCTCCCGGATATTGGGTAACCAAAACCGCTTGCTTGATTACGAAGGGAGAATCTTCCTTCTTCGGCAATTTAAAGAAAGAATATATACCTCCTATCAGCATGACCGCTAGGAAAAAGTATATAATCTTCTGATTCTCTAAGGAATATTTTGGAATATTCATTGTTTATCTCTTAATCTGTTAATACTTTTACCTGTTGTCCATCCACCAAACGAGTGGCTCCGGCTGAGACAACCTGTTCGCCGGGTCGCAAGCCATCCGTTACGATCACGCCATCCTTGCCGATCAGCATAGACTCGGTAATCTTGCGACGCTCAACCTTTTGAGACTGCCCATTATAAACAAACACATACTTATCGCTATTGGCATCGTCAGCCACGACAGCGGCTAGCGGAACCAATACGGCGCCTTGCGTGAAACTCTCGCTATCCACGTTCAAGATCACACGGCAAGAGAAACCTACGGCTACCTTATATTTCTCTAAATTAAAGTTCGGATCGTCGATATACAGATATACGGGAACGCCGGAACCATCCGGAGAGGCTTCCACGTATTCTTTCACCTTCGCCTTAAAACGAACGCCCTTGTAATTATCGAATTCCACATAAACAGAATAAGGAGAAGAGAAGTAATTGATATTACTCTCCGGCATCGTAAACACGACCTGTAACTTATTCGGGTTGATCAAGCAAACGATTCCTTGTCCGGCCTGTACCTTCTGGTAATTCTCCACATATTTCTTCTGGATAAATCCATCGAACGGCGCACGAAGCTTTGTCTGGTTCAATGTATTTTGCGCATACTCGAAAGCCGCCTTGGCATTTGAGTAAGAGGCTTCCGTAGACTCATACTCTTGCTTGGAGATAGCCTGTTTGGACAATAACTTCTTCGCACGTTGCAATTGCGCCTCAGCGGTCTGGAAAGACGCTTTCTTCGCCTCATATTCCCATTTAAAGTCCAGCGGATCGATCTCGGCCACGATCTGTCCCGTACGGACCTTCTGGCCTTCGTCCACGTTTAATGAGATCAGCGGGCCGGACATCTTAAACGCCAAATCACTGAATTGATCGGGCGATACCACTCCACTGAATGATTTCTCAACCATGTTCAGCGAAGTAACGTCCGCCAATTTAACCGGACGAGGACCTTGCTCCTTAACGGGTGGTTGACTACAGGAAACCAATGCTGCCAAAACAAACACAGGGATTAATTTTCCTTTCATGATAACTTGCATTTTGTTATTTAATTATGATTTCTTTTTCTTCACAGTAAATATAAAACATTCTCGCCTAGAGATTGTTGAGCATAACGTGCCTTAAAAAGACCAACTACCATCATTCACGTATGCTTCCATCGGATTTTCTATCGAATCAGGCAAAGAAGGGAAAAAGTCAATTCCGGTAACCTTCTCAACGCTATCGATAGGGATCATCATCGATTTCAACGGAGTCTTTCCATAGTCTTTATTATCAAACAGAAAACCTACCCCTTCCGGTTTACCGTTCGTTATCGTACAGATTACCTTATAAAAGGTCTTTGGGATTCCCACCCGATTCTTACCTAACCGTTTCAGGTCGTCCGTGATCACCGGGCCGGTCACGATCAACAAAGAGCCATTCTCTTTCGCCCACAAACGAGCCTGTTCTTCCAGATCTTTCCAGATACCCCGGTTCAAGCCGGGCTTTTGCGGACAGATATTACTTAGGTAGAACGATTCCCGCATGGCCTTGGCGGACCATTTCATATCGCCGGCAGGCGCCATATGTCCCCGGTCATAGCCGGAACGGGTATAGTCCTCGTTCGTGGCGGTAGCCCCTTTCACCATGGGGTCCGAGACGAACTTATTAGACCGCTCGTTCTTCTTACTTGTCGCCTCTTTCGAGGTCAGTTCATAGGCTACCCAATTGGCGATCTTATAATCGGAATTATAAGAAACCGCATAGCCCTCATGCTTTATAACCTGCTCTTTTTGTTTATTCTTTAGTCTCGGTATCTCAGCTCCCCCTTGAAAAGTATAAGCGGAGGTCTCTTTCTTTGGGTTCGTCGTTTGCTTGTTTTTCGTCGCTTGTGCGGCTTTCTTACCCGATGTTCCGGAGCCGCCTTTGTCCGAGATCTTCGGACGGACTATTGCCTCCGCCCGATCCTGTTTCTTCTCTACAAGCCGTGTCTTGGATACCGGATAAAACCAGTTATATATGAATAATACACCGATAAAACAAACAACTACCGCAAAAACGCCAAGAAGCATCTTCTTTACAGAGGACATGAATGATGATGCCCGCTTCTTCTTGCTTTTCCGGGGTTGAGGCTTACCTTTCTTTTTTGCCATACCTAAAACTTCCTATTCTTAACCTTTCGTATTGGGCGCAAAAATAGGTAAATCCGGCATGTTATACAACACAATTCTAGGATAGTATTGGTCTCGATTACTATAAAAGACGGCTTAATTTAATACGCCGCTTCATTTGACCTTGCTTTCAAATCTAACTTCGAATCAAACTTTCACTATCGTCCGAATAGTGTACCGTATTCTTTTGTACGCATTCCCTACTTGTATTGGCATAACAATAGACACAGAAATGGCGGCAAGTGTTATACCTACCGATATCTTTGCTTATCATGCAACCACAGGCTTTCCGTTGGCCTTTGTCTTTTAGGTCTTTGCGTTTGTCGGGTAAAGCGGGAAACGTACCAAAAAGATCCGGTTCAGGTAATTGGCCTGTTCGAAGATAATAAACCAATTCATAATCCTCCTCAAACACACGCTCCATTAAATCACCGTCGATACACCGGTTATGTTCAATGCCATAAACCGTAAGGTCAATATCCTCGGCACAAGTAGCGAGTGTCACATTCCAACCAGTAGAAGCCCAAATTTCCCTCAACTTCACCAATCCCTCTACAGTTTCTTGACGTTGCGTCGCATTCATCTTTCGTAAAGCAATTCGTCTCTTTTATAAGGTTATTCTGTACCTTACGATACGCCTTTACATCTACGAAACTGAACACGAGCTTATCAGTATATCCTTTCAACAGATTGCCGATCTTCCAAATACGGCTAAGCAGGACACGAGGCGTGATAGATGGAGTCATAATCAACGGATCAAATCGCCAGATCACCCGTTCCTTCCCTATCATTTCCGACAACTCCCGAAATGTCTCCACCCGTTGCGTAACGCTCGGCACATTCGGCTCAAAGCCTTCGCTCACATAGTCATTCAACGTGAACTGGAAATAATAATGGATACCCCTCCTATCCAACTCATGCAAATAAGGCAATATCAGCTTCGGGTTCTTTGTCCAAAACACGATTGCCTTACACCGCTCAAACGACACATACATCTTCCGCCGATTAAACGGATTATACCAAACACAATACCCCTTGGCCAAACGATTAAAGAACCACTTGGCATAAAAGGCCGGAATATCCGTTGACCGGCTGGCCGAAATGATGATGGGAGCAAGTGCCTCGACTTGCTCACCGGAGTCGGTGGTTATTACTAATTTATCAAAAAAAGACTTCATACTACACCTTGTCCACCACATTTGAAGCAGACTCCTTGACGATAATAGTCGTATTGATGGAGATAACCAGAGCCTAAACAACGATCACAAGTATGAAGTTCACGTAATAAACAATCATCTTCATCATAGAGCAAAACATTGTGCTTAGCATGTTCTTTTTCGTGACAAGTACGGCATAGTGTGACCAAATTATTATCGTCATATTCCCAAGCATAATGTCCACAGATGTATGATTTATGATGAATATCCAGTAATTCCATTTTGTGTTCATTATCTTTTCGCAAGTTTGTATAGAAATAAACACAATCTCTGACAAACCCATCATCTATTTCCACATTATTAAATAGTACATGTAAAGCGTCACCTGTCACATTGAGCAAACCGTAGGAGTCCTCATTTTTACTTTTGATATCAAAACTGCAAATACTTGTTTCCGGATTGATTATTTTCTTTTGTCCGACTATAGTACTTCCAATTGGCATGTTTTCGGGTAAAAGTAAATAGTCGTTATCTTGATTGGAGGTAGTACCACCCAATAGATAAATCAGTGCGTTAGTCCATTTTGGATGTTTTTCTAACCAGTCCTTGCTTTTTACTAAGAAGACATTATATACAGAATCATCAGTTCCTTCTATGCTTATGGTTTTGTGAAACTGAAATGTTGCTTTTTCTTCTTGTGACTTTTGATAACGTTCAGAAGGATCAGCAGGAGCAAAGATTAAATCCAAAAAACTGTGAAATATAAGATTTTGCAGTTTTTCATCATTTATATAACTGTCAATGTCATACAAAGTACTTAGGGGTATAAATATGTTATAGCCACTTATTCCAAAAGTACCACAATGTTGACAGTGAAAATTATCACGTTGGAGTATATGGAAACGTTTACGTTTCCATTCAGGAGATTGCAATTGTTCTGCGTAAGTAATCATATCGTTGTTGTTTTATCGTTGATTTCGTATATAACTATATCTTATTTTTCATTTGCACATTAAATATTTCCTTGATCCGCAGCTTTCTTATACCAAATAAAAGCTTGTATATAATCTCGTGCTACTCACGAACCATCAACATACATTCGCCCAAGGTTAGCCTGTGCTTCAGCATATCCTTGATCCACTGCTTTTTTATAAAGATAAAAAAAACATGTATACGATACCGCCGTCCCCAGTCCTTCCCTATACATATCTCCCAAGCATGACTGCGCAAGAGCATCACCTTGTTTAGCAGCCCTTGAATACCACTTTAGGGCCTTTTCATAGCCCTTTTCAACTCCGACTCCTAAAACATATTTCGAGCCCAAAGCTATTTGTGCGTTAACAAATCCTTGTTCTGCAGATTTCTCAAGCCAAGTTAAAGCCTGTTTTGAATCATGAGTTAGTACTGTTCCTACCATATAAAGCTTGAAAGCCGATAAGTCCTCGTAAACAGCGAGCGGCAACTCGGGTTTCGCGCATCGAGGTACCTTATACAACAAACCCGCATTGACAAGCCATTGTATGGAAAGCTCAAAGTCGTTGGCCCTCGCGCCTTTACGTAAAGCGCCATAGATAAACTTCTTATTCTCCTTGAATAATTGAGACGGCACACTGTTCCAAACCATCCGGATACGCGGAACTTGCTCTTTGGGCGCATGTTTCGAAAAATCAAGATCGTAACCTTGGAGAATCTCCTGCTGGATACGCCTTACCTCCCGTAAAGCTCCGGTCTCCACGTATTTGGAAACAGCCTCCGGCATGCCTCCCACATAATAATACTGGCGGAGAAGATCCACATACTTCTCATGCAGCAAACTCATCATCACATAGTCACGGCTCATAAGTAATTTACATGCCTCTTTCTCTCCTTTCGCCATAAGAAATTCCTCGAAACTCATAGGATACAGGTTGATGACATTAACCTTGCCTACCGGATATGATACATTCTCATGCAAAGAAATTCCCAAAAGCGAACCCGCCACCGCGATATGGTAGTCCGGAATCACATTTTTCAGCACCAATTCGCCATACAAATATACATAAATACGCAGATATAAGGTATACGGACGTACATTTTTATGCGGCATACGTTCTTTTACCTTCCTGTCTACCCTCTATTCCCCTAAGCAAAAAACGCTCTACTCCTATATGAATTCTTGCTCGATAGCCTATGAATTTTTATGCGCATACTGTATAATTCTACAAACCACGACGTGGTCTGTACAGATCAAGACGTGGAATATACAAATCACGACGTGGTCTATATATTCCACGGCGATAATCTGGAAATAGATGAGATAGTAATTATATTTGTATATAGTAAGAAGAATGTTTTTTACTTGAAGATACGAACAATTGTTTTGATTACAATCGTTGACTATCCTTTAGATTTAAGGGCAGGACACAAAAAAAAGGGAAACAGTTGAATACCAACCATTTCCCTTTTTCTAAGTCGGGGTACCAAGATTCGAACTTGGGACCCCCTGCTCCCAAAGCAGGTGCGCTAACCGGACTGCGCTACACCCCGTTTTGCAATTCATAGTGTTTATCTCTGATTGCGGTGCAAAGGTACGCCTTTATTTTAAACTACAAAACTTTTCGGTAACTTTTTTCATGAAAAATATCATTTTCTTGTTGAGTGGATAGAATGGAACTTTGCGTCAGATAGTTCTTATCGTTGGCGTAAATAAATAAAAGGGTTCCATTCTTTATCGTATTAATAATTGGCTTACTGACAGATACAGGCAACGCAGGGCAACCAAAGCTACGTCCTAACCGACCCGAGGAAGCTGCCACAGAAGGATCGGAATAAGAGGCGCCATGAATTACAATCGCCCTTTGCTTAGCCAAATCATTTATTCCTTTTTCCAATCCATTTAGGATAAGCGAATAGCCATTCCGGCCTTGGTACGTATTTTCCGTCAGATAAAATCCTAAAGAGCTTTTATGGGAACCGTTCTCGTTCGAGAAAGAGGTCGCATAATTCCCTCCGCTATTCTTACCGTGAGAAACCAAAGAGGTGTAAAGTATTCTCTTTTGCCGTATATCCAATACAACCATACGCTCCGCCGTAGAAGGTTTAGAGAAATCGATCAATGTAAGGATATCCTTATTTTTCCGATCAATCTTCTCGGAACCTCTAAGCCCCTGCATAAACGCATCGAAACAAACCCATTGATCCAATCGCATCTCCTCATATAATTGGCGCCCCATAACCGCCACAGACGTTGATCCCGTTTCCGGAGATAGGGCACGCAAAACGCCACCGGTTGAAATTGAACCTACAGACAAGACAATAAAAAACAAATACAAGAAAATCCTTCGCATACTAAAAAACAATAACGCCGCAAAGTTATGATTTTTATTCTAATACAAAAACAATCGTCTCATTAACAGGCGCCCAATCATAAACAAATTGCGCATGCGAAGTCGCGTTTCTCACACACATATGAGACCGGGGTGTCGTTCCCAACGAAGGACTATATTCGATCAACGATTTACGAGGAGCGTTGACCGGTACGCCATGGATATACGCCCCATTCGTAAAACGGTTGGCATAAGGAGCGAATCCGCCAGTCTCCTTGGAACCGTCTACCAAATAGATCATGCGAGACTTTTTTTCTTGGAGAACATACATTCCCAACGGGGTTTCCTGCGCATAAGGAGGACGATGCTGTCCGGTAGTCGCAGGGTTCATGCTACGAACCAACCATTTCGAGCCGACGTGCTCCAAGGTCGCGATATTCTGGTTATGACGATCCACGAAGATCGCCTTATCGAAGACTACCGTATCCCCTATTTGCTTGATATATTTCTTCGGAGCATACCACTCCTCCTCCCCATCATACACGGTTTGTATACGAGCGAATTTAGAATCCTCATCCATCGCCTTGATACGAACCAAGCTACCGTCACGTCCATAGATCTCGGGAATCACGGTATCAGTCAGCAAATAAAGCGGGACGGATTGATAGCGTTCTACACCAAGCGTATCGGAAACCCTCTTATAGGCATCTCTCTTGAAGACTTTTACAAGAGGAGCCTCTCCATTCCTGTTTTTATAGTTCTGCAAGATCGCCCATTGAGACGGCTCCTTTTGGATCGACTCCAATAAGGATAATCTTTCTTTCATTTTCTCCCACTGGAACTCCCGTGTCGTATCTTTATAGAGGTAAGTATCTTCTAAAGTATGCTTATCGTAAAGCAGCTCTTTCTCTATTTCGATATGGGGAGGCAAAGTCTCCATGATCACAGCGGAATCCTTCGATATAGAATCCACAGGAGTTAAGACCTCGGTTTGAGCAGGCTCGGTCCTCGGCGTACAATAACTTAGCGTACAAAGGCTCGATATCAAAAGTATAAAAACTGTTCTCGTCATCATTATTACCCGGGATTTATTTGAATATCGTAAATATACGATTTTTTCCAAATAACAGGTAATCTTATCATCTTGTTTACAAAGTAACCGCGCCAAATGACAGAGCTATCCTATATTCATCCTATAATCCATTTACTGCCCGGTATTAATGAGATAATCTTTGTCGCCACATAACAGCAGATAAATGTACTTACCGCAATACATGGTATGGCGGCGACAGTAGGCAAGGCTAAGTCGTGCTTAAACACCGTTACCCACAATCCGAGCCAAAATATATGCATAAGGTACATACCGTAGCTGAGTTTAGACATCTCTGTTATGAGTCGTGGAGATTTCGAATTGCCTATGCAAGTAAAAGCGAGGAACGTACCCGCCGTAAGAAGCACACAGTTAATCGTACAGAAAGCCCATCCGATCTCTATCTCAGGTGTGACAAGAGTTACTCCGGGTATCGCTTGGACATAGAAGGAATAAATCGTCAGCAAGGCACCGACGACCATCGAGGCGATTCCGATAACCAGACGTTTAGAACGGTTCCATGTAAGATGGACATGTATATAATGTGCCAGTACGAGGTATCCTAAATAACCGGAGAAGTACCACAGTATATGGTATTCGTTCCAAAAACATTGTCCCCACACCTCGCCGAAGCAACGATTGAGATAGGGCATACAGGTCGACAACAGAAACAAGCCGATGAAAAAACGCTCTTCTTTCGCCGTGGCTTTATTCAACCATGGCGATATTACGGGTATAAATAAATAGAGGCTGATCAAAGGGTACATGAACCACAAATGTCCGGCCTGTGAAGGAAAGTTCAAGAATATTCTCGATATATCTTTCAATGATGTCTCGGCATCTATCTGCCCCCACAGCAAGGGTAAAGTGCTGTATAGTATCATAAATATGAAAAACGGCGGTAAGATGCGAATACAACGCTGACGGTAGAATTGCCAAGAGGTCAGCCCTGCCTTCATCGGCGCAAGAAGAAAGGCGGAGACAATTATAAACAATGGCACCGCCATGCGTGAGAAACCATCGTATACGGCTACCCACAACCGATCAGCCTCATTGGCCAGATAAGATTGCGGTCCCACCATATCCGTGGAGCCCTCAGCTCCATAAAAGTTTTCACTGGCGTGGACAACCATGACAAGGAAGCACGCAAACACACGCACGTAATCCAAAAAAACTATACGCTTCATTTTTTGTTTTAGTATTATTATTCGTTAGATGATTTCAAGTTTGTCTTTTTACGCGAAGCATGCATTCAAGAGGGATATATTTCGATGTTTTTCCTGATACTGCTTTATGGCGCACAAAGGTAAAAAAAGTCGGAAAGAATATATACCTTTGTCATATTATAAGTGAAATCTAAAATAAAAACATATGAGATCTATTAATGGCGCGGTTTTACGTAGCGCATTCGCGATGGTATTAGGGTTTGTTTTGGTATTATGGCCGGAAGCAGCCATAACCTATCTGGTTATCACGATCGGTATACTATTCATTTTACCGGGATTATTCGCTATCCTCAGCTATTTCACCCGACCGAAGAACGAGAACGGGGAGAAACCGATGTTTCCTATCGAGGCAGCGGGAAGCGTACTGTTCGGAGCGTGGTTGGTGATCATGCCCGAGTTCTTCGTGAATATATTAATGTACTTACTCGGAGCCTTATTGGTAATTGCCGGTGTACAGCAATTGGTTTCATTGATATCCGCAAGGAAATGGAGCAATGTACCGTTGGGGTTCTACCTGATGCCGGCTTTGATCTTGATAACCGGAGTAATGATTCTTGCCTACCCGTTCGGGGCGGCGGCAAATACATTCGTAATCTTCGGTGTAGCCAGCATTTTCTACGGGGCTTGTGAGTTGATCAACTGGTATAAGTTCCGCAAGCGTATAGAAAATACCGGATTATGATTTCCGGTATTCCATGGGTGATATACCCATATGCTTCTTGAAAAACTTACCGAAAGTGGATTGATCGGAGAAGTGGAGTATATCCGCTACTTGCTGAACCGTGGCTTGCGGGGCCTTCAACAGCATCTTGGCCTCGACGATCAAGGCGTCGTCAATCCATTTATTCGCTGATTTACCCGTTAGCTCTTTCAAGATAAGCGAAAGATACTGTGGGGTAATAAATAATTTCTCGGCATAGAAAGTAACGACGTGCTGCTCCTTGCAATGCTCGAAAAGCAATTGCAGGAACTGCTCGAAAAGCTCCTCCTTCCGGGAGAGTGTAGGTGCCGTCATCAGCTCCTTCTTACCCATAAAGATATTAGCCAACTCGATAAAGAAACCGACTAAGGCGTTTTGGAGAGCCTCCTTCTGGAAAAAATGGGTACGCAGCTTCATCTTTTCCCGTAAGATGGAGAATTGGCCGGATATATGCTCAGTCTCCTCGGCACTCATCGCAGCACATGGATTCTTACGGATCTGCATATAATGCACCATAGAGTTCTTTTTCCCTGCCGGGGTAGTATATCCATCCAGAAAAGATCTGGACACGATCAACAAACGCCCTCTCAAATCTTTGCTCACTTTCGATACCTGTATGATATGAGTCGGCATCAAGGTTATAAACGTATTCTTCTCTATCTTATATGGAATATAGTCTACCGAAATATCAGCAGTACCTTCCTGTACCAAGATCATCAACAAGGCATTTAAACGCATCGGGGTGGAATGCTCCAGCCTTTTTTCCTCGTAATTAATCAAATCTCCGTTCAGATCCGCTATCGATAAATCATCTTGAAAGTTGTCGCTGGACTCAATTCCCTTGATTAACTCAGTGACTTCAATTAAAGGTAAATTTTTCATATCTATCTGTAGATTTTTATTATCACCTCGGACAAAGATAGAAATAAAAAGCCAAAGACCACCCACTATTTCGTTTTTAACCAATTTTCATCCAAAATTGAACGAATAACAAGAATTTTTGACAATATCCTGTTTCATTCCATACCAATACCGTAACAGTATAAACCTTTCTGGTTTTCTAAATATATCAGACCTTTGCGAATAGATTCGACGGGAATATCCGGTCATTGGTCGATTCCAACGGACGAGTCAGCGCTTTTTACTTGTATACAGGGATTGCCCCGGCTACTTTTGACGTAACAAAAAAGAATATGATAAAAGAACAGATTATTAATACGGCGTTCGATCTTTTTTCTCAATATGGCATCAAGAGTGTGAGTATGGATGATGTAGCGAAAGCGGCTGGCATCTCCAAGCGTACACTTTACGAGTCGTTCGAGGACAAGGAAACCTTGCTGATCGAGGGGATCGATCACAATACCGAATCGCTCGGACAATATCTGACAGGATTGGAAAAAGAACCTTTCAATGCCTTGGAAGTAATCCTGCTCTTCTATGAGGAGATGATGAAAAACCCGAGATGGTTCAACGAGAAGTTTTACGAGGACTTGAAGAAATATCCGAAAGCCCAACAAAAAATAGAGATGAATAAAGCGAGAATGGGTAAGAGGTGTATGGACTTGTTCACACGGGGCGTTAAAGAGGGCGTGTTCCAAGAGGGGATCAACTTCGAGATCATGGCCTTACTGGTGAAAGAGCAGACGAAGATGTTGCGGCCTTCCAATGTCTTCTGCAAGCATTCCATCACCGAGGTATACAACACGATCCTCCTCACATTCCTGAAAGGGATCAGTACCGAGAAGGGAAGAGCGATCCTAGACCGATTCGATCTCAAACAATCCTATGATTTATAGCGAACACTTAATGAGTTTAATCACAGACAAAATCTATCCTAAATGAAACGATTATTGATGAGTAGAAAAATGATGTTGGTCACATTTATGGTATTGCCTTTTCTGGCGGCGAGACCGGTTCTGGCTCAAGACACCCTGAAACTGGATCTTGGAAAAGCGCTAGAGATCGCCCTTAGCGAGAACCCGACCGTAAAAGTTGCCGATAAAGAAATACAGAAGAAAAAGTACGCACGTAAAGGCTCGTACGCTTCTCTATTTCCGCAGATCAGTTTTGCGGGGGACTACAACCGTACCTTGAAGAAACAGGTGATGTATATGGATTTCGACATGGGTGACATGGGAGGCGGCAGCTTGCCCGAAGGCACGGACATGTCGAGTATGGACGAGGGCTTCGAGGTAGGACGTAGCAACAACTGGAGCTTGGGCTTCAACGCTTCCATGCCACTGGTGAACGCCTCCTTATGGAAAAGCTTGAGTATCTCGGCCTTAGACGTGGAATTGGCGGTGGAGCAAGCTCGCTCTTCTAAAATAGCGATGGTGAACCAAGTGAAAAAGAGCTTTTACGCCGTCCTTCTGGCAAGCGACTCTTACCGGGTATTCAAGCAAAGTTACGACAATGCCATGGAGAATTATCTGGATATCAAACGGAAGTATGAACAGGGAACCGTAGCTGAATACGACTTGATACGTGCCGATGTGACGGTAAAGAATACAGAGCCTAATCTGTTGCAGGCAGAGAACTCCCTTACCTTGGCTAAATGGCAGTTAAAAGCGTTATTGGGCATGGATCTGGATTTAAATATCGATTGCGACGGACAACTGACGGATTTCAAGTCCAGCCTCTTCGCCGACTATCTATCCACGGATACAACCTTATCCGAGAATACGGACTTGAAACAATTAGACCTTCAGGCGGAACAGCTGAAAAAGACGCTGGTCATGCAGAAATTCGATTATCTGCCGACCTTGTCGCTGACCGGTCTATATCAATGGAGCGCCATGAACAATGACTTCAAGTTCAAGAATTACAGATGGAACCCCTATTCGATGATCGGTATCACGTTATCGGTTCCTATCTTCTCCGGAGGTAGTAAATTTTATAAGGTAAAGCAGACGAAAGTCTCCATCGACCAATTAAACCTGCAACGGGACGATACCAAGCGCAATTTACAGTTGGCCGTTAAACAGTACATAGATAATATGAATACCTGTATCAAGAAGTTCGACGCCGCCCAAAAGGGAGTCGAGCAAGCGGAACGGGGATATATGATCTCGCAAAAACGGTATGACACCGGAGCCGGTACATGGCTGGAGATGAACGATGCCGAACTTGCCTTGACGCAGGCTCGGTTGAACTTCAACCAATCTATCTACGACTATATGGTAGCGAAGGCGGATCTGGAGAAAGTATTGGGTAACGAACAGATGAATTGAAAATTGAAAATTAAAAATTGAAAGTTTAATAGATAATAATTAGGAACAATTATATGAAGACAAGTCAAATGCTGAAAGTAATACCGATAGCTACATTGGCCCTGCTGATGTCTTGCTCGGGTAATAAGAGTGAGGAAGCCACGGAAACACAGAATGAGAAAGTAAAGGTGAAAGTGGAGACGGTCTCTGTTCAAGACGTGGAGCAACTCAGCGAATTTACCGCTACGGTGGAAGCGAATATCAAAAATAATATCGCTCCCCAAACCCCATTCCGTATCGAGAAAATCTTCGCCGAGGTAGGCGACCATGTAAAAGCCGGGCAGTTATTAGCCAAGATGGACGCTACCAGCCTAAAGCAAGCGAAGATACAATTGGATAACCAAGAGATCGAGTTCAAACGTATCGACGAGTTGTATAAGGTAGGCGGTGCTTCCAAATCCGCTTGGGATGCCCAAAAGACTTCCTTGGAAGTGGCTCGAGAGACGTATAAAAACTTGGTGGAGAACACCCAATTGCTAAGCCCGATCAGCGGAATCGTAACTGCCCGCAACTACGATAGCGGCGATATGTACAGCGGCGGAAACCCAATCTACACAGTGGAGGAAATCCGTCCGGTCAAATTAATGGTGAATGTCTCCGAGAGTCTTTTTACGAAAGTGAAGAAAGGCCATGAGGTAGATATCCGGCTGGATGTGTACGGAGACGAGGTTTTCAAGGGTAAAGTCAACTTGGTTTATCCGACGATCGATCCCGCTACCCGCACGTTCCCTGTGGAGATCAAGATCGCCAACTCGGATGAGCGAGTGCGACCGGGTATGTTCGCCCGGGTGACGATGAGTTTCGGCCATATGGATCACGTGGTGGCCCCGGATCGCTCTATCGTAAAACAATCAGGCGCCGGCGACCGGTATATCTATGTATGCAAAGACGGCAAGGTATCCTACCAGAAGGTGGAGCTAGGACGCCGTATGGGTGATAAATATGAGATCATATCCGGAGTGGAGGATGGCGACCAAGTGGTTATCACCGGGCAAAGCCGCCTGACGAACGGTATGGAAGTTGAAATCGAAAACGAATAACAGACTATGAGTTTATATGGAACAGCGGTAAGAAAGCCCGTATCGACCGCCCTTGTATTTGTGGCGATCGTGATCTTCGGACTTTTTTCCTTAAGCAGGTTATCAGTGGACTTGCTTCCGGAGATAGAGACGAACACCATCATGGTGATGACGGCCTATCCCGGCGCCAGCGCTTCGGATATCGAGATGAATGTTTCGAAGCCCTTGGAAAACGTGTTGAATAGCGTAAGCGACTTGAAGCATATCACGTCGCAATCCCGTGAGAATATATCGATCGTAACGTTGGAATTTAATTATGGCATCGATATCGATGTCGCCACAAACGATGTCCGCGACAAACTGGACATGGTAGAGTCTTCCCTACCCGATGACGTAGAGAATCCGATCATCTTCAAGTTCGGTACGGACGATATCCCTATCTTGATCCTTTCCGTGACCGCGGAGGAGAGCACGAACGCTCTTTACAAGATCTTGGACGATAAGGTATCCAACCCATTGGCCCGTATCAGTGGCGTGGGTGCCGTGTCTATCTCCGGTACGCCGATCCGTGAGTTGCAAGTGTATTGCGACCCGTACAAGTTGGAGGCTTACGGCCAGACCATCGAAGGTATCTCTACCATCATCGCGCAAGAGAACCGGAATACACCGGGAGGTAGCGTAGATATCGGTTCTAATACCTACTCCTTGCGTGTTCAAGGAGAATTCACGGACGCTAAGCAGATGCTAGACCTAGTGATCGGTAGCCAGAACGGAAAGAACGTATATCTGCGTGACGTGGCCCGTGTAGAGGACAGTATCGAGGAACGTGCGCAAGAAACGTTCAACAACGGCACGAAAGGTGGTATGATCGTCATACAGAAACAGTCCGGAGCGAACTCGGTGAACATCGCCAAGAAGGTACACCAGAAACTTCCGGAGATACAGGCTAGCTTACCCTCAGACGTGAAGCTGGACGTAATCATGGATACTTCCACGAATATCTTGAATACGATCGATAGCTTGAAAGAGACGATCATGATTACCTTTATCATCGTTATGTTGGTGGTATTCGTGTTCTTGGGACGCTGGAGGGCTACGTTTATCATTATCTTAACCATCCCGATCTCCTTGATCGCTTCTTTCGCTTATTTGCTGGCCTCGGGCAATACGTTAAACATTATCTCATTGAGCTCACTTTCTATCGCTATCGGTATGGTGGTGGACGACGCTATCGTGGTATTGGAGAACGTAACGACCCATATCGAGCGGGGTAGCCAGCCGAAACAGGCCGCTGTACACGCCACGAACGAGGTGGCTATCTCGGTTATCGCCTCCACCCTTACGATGTTAGCGGTGTTCTTGCCGTTGACGATGGTTACGGGTATGGCGGGTATCTTATTTAAGCAGTTGGGATGGATCGTTAGTATCATCATGATCGTTTCTACGGTAGGCGCCTTGACATTGACCCCGATGCTTTGCTCACAGTTATTACGCCAGCAACCGGAGAAGGGTAAATTGTACCGGATGTTCTTCACGCCTATCGAAAAGGGATTGAACGCTTTGGATCGCGGTTACGGACGCTTCTTGAACTGGGCCGTACGCCACCGGAAAACGGTGATCGTAGGCGCTACGCTGATCTTCATCGGCAGTATGATGCTGATCCCGGTTATCAAGACGGAATTTTTCCCGACACAAGATAACGCACGCATCGGCATAACGATTGAGTTGCCGATCGGTACACGGCAGGATATTACCCGTGAGTTAGCTCTCGACATCGACAAGAAGTTCCGTGAGAAATATCCGGAGATCCTAATCAGTAACTTCACGGAAGGTACGGCGGATACGGATAATACCTTCGCCCAGCTAAGCAATAACGGTACGCATATTATCGAGTTCAATATAAACCTAACTAGCGTGGGCGACCGTGAGAGAGGTCTTACCGAGATTTGCGAGTTGATGCGGCAGGACTTAGCCCAATACAGCGAGATCAAGAAATTCGAGGTACTCGCCGGAGGGCAGGAAGGTTCTATGGGTGGAGAGACCTCGGTTAACATCGAGATCTATGGTTTTGATTTCGCCCAGACGGATGCCGTGGCGAATGAGATCGCCCGTCGTATGAGAAATGTAAAAGGATGCTCGCAAGTAAATATCAGCCGTGAGGATTATATCCCGGAATACCAGATCGACTTCGACCGGGAGAAACTGGCCATCAACGGGCTGAACGTAACAACCGCCTCTATGTATCTCCGAAACCGTGTAAATGGTTCCACCGCTTCAAAATATCGTGAGGATGGAGATGAGTATGATATCAAGGTACGTTACGCCCCAGAGTTCCGTGAGTCCGTAGAGGATCTTGAGAATATTTTGATCTATAACAATGAGGGCAAAGGCATCCGCATCCGTGATTTAGGCAAGGTAGTGGAACGTATGACTCCCCCGACCATCGAGCGTAAAGACCGTGAGCGTGTGATCACCGTATCTGCCGTAGCGGGTAAGGGAGCGGCATTGAGCGACTTGGTTGCCGCCGCCCGGAACGAGTTGAAACAAATGGATATCCCATCCGACGTAAGTTGGCAGTTGGGTGGAACATTCGAAGATCAGCAGGATACATTTACCGATTTAGGTATCTTAATGGTATTGATCATCATCTTGGTATTCATCGTGATGGCTGCCCAGTTCGAGTCGTTGGTAGACCCGTTCGTGATCATGTTCTCTATCCCGTTCGCCTTTACAGGTATCGTATTGGGATTGGCGGTCACGCAGACACCATTGGGCGTTATGGCTTTGATCGGCGTGATCATGTTGATGGGTATCGTGGTTAAGAACGGTATCGTGCTGATCGACTATACGATCTTATGCCGGGAGCGTGGCATGGGTATTATCACGTCGGTAGTGACTGCCGGTAAATCCCGTCTCCGTCCGGTATTGATGACAACGTTGACGACCGTTTTGGGTATGATCCCGATGGCGGTGGGAACCGGCGAAGGTTCCGAGATGTGGCGCTCGATGGGTATGACTGTGGCTTGGGGTCTTTCCGTATCCACCTTGATTACCTTGATTATCGTTCCGACGGTCTATGCCGTATTCGCTGCCAACGGCGTAAAACGAAGACGCCGCAAAATAAGGAAGGCATTACGAAATAATTAATTATCTTTGCGTACCATAGGGAAGCCGAGGCCAAGCAAACCTCGATGGGCATTGTTAGGTCATAACAATGCCCATTGTAAGGTGCTTACGATGCCCATTATAAGCAGGCTTGAATGCCCATCGTAAGAAAAGCTTCCCTACGGATATGCGATCTCATAAAAAACAACTATATGAAAGCGATATTTATATCTTTCAATCAAGCGTATTACGAAGCTATCGTCAGTATCATGGACCGTAATAACCTTAAAGGTTTTACCTATTGGGATGTCGTGCAAGGACGGGGAAGTAAAACAGGCGAGCCACATTACGGCAATCACGCTTGGCCTACCTTGAATTCAGCTATCCTTACGATGGTAGAAGACGAGAAGGTCGATCATTTTCTGGAAATCCTACACAACTTAGACAAGGAAACGGAAGCGCAAGGGCTTCGGGCCTTCGTCTGGAATATAGAGAAAACCATCTAACTTAATTTTTCGAAACAACTATATTAATCTATTGATATGGACAAATCAATCCTGTTTACACCCGGTAAGATCGGTCCGCTAACACTTAGGAACCGCACGATCCGGGCCGCCGCATTCGAGAGTATGTGCCCGGGAAACGCTCCCTCGGAGCAGTTATTCAACTATCACACATCCGTAGCCGCCGGAGGGATCGGCATGACGAACATAGCTTATGCCGCCGTGACGCAAAGCGGCTTGTCGTTCGAGCGTCAGCTGTGGATGCGTCCGGATATTATTCCCGGCCTCCGCAAGCTCACCGACGCTATCCATAAAGAGGGAGCCGCCGCTTCCATCCAGTTAGGCCATTGTGGTAATATGTCGCATAAGCGGATTTGCGGATGCACGCCTATCTCAGCGTCCAGCGGGTTCAACCTCTACTCTCCCACGATCGTACGAGGTATGAGACAATCCGAGATCGCTTCCATGGCTCGTGCCTACGGTGAGGCCGTACGATTGGCACGTGAGGCAGGTATGGACGCTGTCGAGA
>OHCE01000242.1_pt1 | contig 35125 bp, 32 predicted proteins | sample 1577571 | NCBI WGS metagenome assembly OHCE01 (sample SAMEA3879505, study PRJEB24766) | human gut metagenome | biome: human-associated habitat; feature: feces | place: USA | collected 1985/1987 | reverse complement strand
CCCCTCTCGGTCTGCCGGCAGGACATTCTGCCCCACGTCCGGCGGCTGATGAACAGCTTCACCTGCTATGCCCGCGAGAAAGAGATCACGGTCGATCTGGATCTCCCTGCGGAACGGCTCGTCGTCGCCGTGGACATCGACAAGTTCGGCAAGATTCTGTCGAACCTGGTCTCCAACGCCCTGAAATACACCGCAAGCGGCTCCGTGACCATCGCCATGGACGGCGATGACCTGTGCATCCGGGACACCGGCATGGGCATCGCACCGGAGGACCTGCCCCGGATCTTCGACCGGGGGTTCACGGGCCTCAACGGCCGCCGGGACACCCGGGCCAGCGGCATCGGGCTGTACCTGTGCCGCCGGATCTGCCGCAGCCTGGGCCACACCATCCGGGCCTCCTCCGTGCCCAACCAGGGAACGGAAATCCGCATCGGTCTGGGCCAGAAGAAAACGTTGCCGGAGTGAAAATCGCCCCAAATCGCAAACAAAACACGACACCCCGTCAAGAGCGTTGACATAGGAAAACAAGCAGAAACCCAGTAAAATCAACGCTTTTAAGGGCAGAGGGCAAACAGGTTAGCTCAAAAATTGAATAACCAAGCGACAAAAGGGATGTTACCGCAAGGCAGCATCCCTTTTCGCATACGCCCACGCCGTAGATTTTGAGAAAAGTCTACGGCGTTTTTTTCTGCCCAAATCTGAAAGGAGGTGCAGCCACAATGTACTTTACGAACGGCAGCAGCCGTGCGTTTGAAATGCTCATGCGGGGAAAGCCCGGCTTTGACCGCTACGAAAACGGCGGCTGTGCCGACTGTGAGGATTGCAATACCTGTCACTTTTACCGTCCGCATTGGAAGTACCAGTTCTGTGTGTATGCGGAATGTCCGTATGAGCCGGGCAAGCTGACCGCCATCCGTCGCGGCACAGCGAAGTGAGCGAAAGGAGCTGATAACCTATGGCAGTATTTCGGGTGGAGCGCAACAGCGGATACACCGTCATGTCAAACCACCACCTGCGAAACAAGGAGCTGACCTTGAAGGCCAAGGGGCTGTTATCGCAAATGCTGTCCCTGCCGGAGGATTGGGACTATACCCTTGCAGGGCTGTCCCATATCAACCGTGAGAGCATCGACGCGATCCGTACCGCCGTATGGGAGCTTGAAAAAGCCGGATATATCCTGCGGCGGCAGGGGCGTGATGAAAAAGGCAAAATGACTGCTATCGAATATACCATCTATGAGCAGCCGCAGCCGGTGTTGGAAAATCCAATACCGGGCAAACCGATGTTGGAAAATCCGACAACGGATAATCCGACGTCGGAAAATCCAACGCAATTAAATAAAGATAGATCAAGAACTAACTTATCAAAGAAAGAAAAATCAATTACGGATCTATCAAATACCGATTCCTTTCCTATCCTTTCCCCTGACCCCTCACCTTGCAGGGCTGCGCCGGAACGGAAAGGAACGGAAGCGTTCAAACAGAGTGCCGTAGATATTTACCGTGAAATCATCATGGAGAATATCGAGTATGACACGCTCACGCAGAACCCGAAAATGGACAAGGAGCGTTTGGACGAGATCGTAGACCTCATGCTGGAAACTGTCTGCTCTGCGCGAAAGACGCTCCGCATCGCTGGCGACGATTACCCCGCCGAGCTGGTAAAGAGCAAATTCTTGAAGCTGAACAGCAGCCACATTGAGTTTGTCATGGACTGTATGCGGGAGAACACCACGAAGATCCGCAACATCAAGCAATATCTGCGGGCGGTGCTGTTCAACGCTCCGTCTACCATCGACAATTACTATACCGCCCTTGTCGCGCACGACATGGCAAGCCCTGATTGGGGCAAGCCGAAATCAGGCATCCCGGACTATTCCTGTTCGCCGAACGAGAGCCTATGAGAATATGGCTGATCTGGCGGGTGCGCCCGCCCTGACTGCGGCAGAAAAATCGAAAGGAGTGATAACCGTTGCAGGAAGAAGTAACCCGAAAGACGATTGCCCTTGCAATCAAGACGGCAAAGCTGGACGGAAAGGTGCTGCAAGCCGCGCTGCGGAAGCTCTTGCAGCTCTACCGCAAGGCAAGGGACACGCCCCGTCGCGGCAAGCAAACGCTGAAACAGCTTATGCGGCATGGCACGGGCGTTTCCAATATCGAAATCACCGATGCGAATATCAAAGCCTTTGAAAGCACGGCGAAGAAATACGGCATTGACTTTGCGCTGAAAAAGGCAGATGACCGATACCTTGTGTTTTTCAAGGGACGGGACGCGGACGTGCTGACGGCAGCGTTCCGGGAGTTCTCCAAGAAAAAGCTGGACAAGGAGCGAAAACCCTCTGTGCGGCATGACCTTGCTGAAAAGAAAGCCGAAGCTGCCCAGAGCGCCAAGCGGGACAAGGTGAAAAATATGGACAGGGGGATCGACCGATGAAGCCTGAAATCAAAAAGCAAATCATGCTCCATCTTCCGTATCTCGCCTTTGTCTATCTGTTTGGAAAGGTCGGACAGGCGTTCCGACTGGCGCAGGGCGCGGATCTGTCTGCAAAGCTGCTGCATATCGGGCAGGGCTTCTCCGCTGCCTTTGCCAGCGCCGCCCCCAGCTTCCATCCCACCGATCTGCTGATTGGGCTTGCCGCAGCCGTGATTATCCGGCTGGTGGTCTACTCCAAGCAGAAAAACGCCAAGAAATACCGCAAGGGCATGGAGTACGGCACGGCGCGTTGGGGTACAGCGGCAGACATCAAGCCGTTCATTGATCCTGTCTTTGACAACAATGTGCTGCTGACCGCCACGGAACGGCTGATGATGTCCAACCGCCCCAAAGACCCGAAGAACGCAAGAAACAAGAATATTCTTGTCATCGGCGGCTCTGGCAGCGGAAAGACACGGTTTTTCTGCAAGCCCAATATCATGCAGCTTCACAGTTCGTATGTCATTACTGACCCCAAAGGCAGCCTGATTTGCGAAGTGGGACAGCTTTTGCAGCGAGCAAAATACCGCATTGCCGTTCTCAACACTATCAACTTTTCCAAGAGTATGCACTACAACCCCTTTGCGTATTTGCGCACGGAGAAAGACATTTTGAAGTTGGTCAACACCATCATTGTCAATACCAAGGGCGAGGGCGCACAAAGCACCGAAGATTTTTGGGTGAAAGCGGAGCGTCTTTATTATACGGCGCTGATCGGCTATATCCACTACGAAGCGCCGGAGGAAGAAAAGAACTTCATCACCCTGCTTGACATGATAAATGCCAGCGATACCCGCGAGGACGACGAGGATTATAAAAATCCCGTGGATCTTCTGTTTGACCGATTGGAGGAACGCGAGCCGGAGCATTTCGCGGTGAAGCAATACCGCAAGTACAAATTGGCTGCTGGCAAAACAGCTAAGTCGATTCTGATTTCCTGCGGCGCACGACTTGCTCCCTTTGACATCAAAGAGCTGCGCGACCTGATGGCCTATGACGAGATGGAGCTTGATACCATTGGCGATAAGAAAACGGCGCTGTTCCTCATTATGAGCGACACCGATTCAACCTTTAACTTTGTCATTGCCATTCTGCAATCCCAGCTCACAAATCTGCTGTGCGATAAGGCCGACGACGTGTACGGCGGGCGGCTGCCCGTTCATGTGCGGTTCATCCTCGACGAATTTGCCAACATTGGACAAATCCCACAGTTTGACAAGTTAATTGCCACCATCCGAAGCCGTGAAATATCGGCTTCTATTATTTTGCAGTCGCAAAGCCAGCTCAAAGCAATCTATCGGGATAATGCCGATACGATTGTCGGCAACTGCGACACCATGCTGTTTTTAGGCGGTAAGGAGAAAACCACCCTGAAAGAAATCTCGGAGATATTGGGCAAGGAAACCATCGACAGCTTCAATACCTCAGAGAATCGGGGCAAGGAAATCTCCCACGGCTTAAATTATCAAAAATTAGGAAAGGAGCTGATGACGCAGGACGAAATCGCAACGATGGACGGCGGAATGTGTATCTTGCAGCTACGCGGTGTGCGCCCGTTTTTCTCCAAGAAGTATGACATTACCAAGCACCCGCGCTATAAGTACCTGTCCGACGCCGACAAGAAGAACACCTTTGATGTAGAACGCTACATTCGGGTGCAGCGAAAAAAGAAGAAACATCCATCGGCGGTGATTGCGCCGGAGGAACCGTTTGACCTCTATGAGATTGAGTTGTCCGACGAGGACGCTGATTTAACCGTCGCAGAATAACGCGGCAAAAGGAGCTGTTTATGGGACTCTCGAATTATCAGGCATTTATGGAATGTATGCGCAAATGGGAAAAGATTGGCTGCAACATTCTCTGCGGTCTTGCCCTTTGGGAGCAGATGCAGGATTGTGACAGGCGCGGTGTTCCCTACACAGATATTGACATTGAAGCGGTTTCGCAGGATGTAGCCTACCGCCTTATGATGTCGCATGACAGGCTGTATGCACTTGCCCTGTACGAATGGACAGAGCAGCACTTCACACAGAACAGCGATACTTCCGATGCCGCAGCCGGAGAAAACGGCTGCGATTTTCCTACACACAACAATTCAACATGATTTTATGGAGGTACGAATATGGCATTTTTCAATAGCGCAGTTGGTGTTTTGCAGACCCTCGTGATCGCGCTCGGCGCAGGCCTTGGTATTTGGGGTGTGATTAACCTCTTGGAAGGCTATGGCTCGGACAACCCCGGTGCCAAAAGCCAGGGCATGAAACAGTTGATGGCGGGTGGCGGCGTTGCTCTGATTGGCGGCGTTCTTGTCCCGCTGCTCTCCGGCCTGTTCAGCTAACCGATTCTGAAATACACCGCCGCACCGTCCCCTGACCGGGGGCGGCGCGGGAAAGGAGGTGCTGCCTTTTGATTATTGATTGGCTGGAGGAATGGTTTAAGGGCGTTTTGATCGACGGAATCATCGGCAACCTGTCGGGGCTGTTCGATACGGTGAATACAAAGGTGGGTGAAATTGCCGCTGATGTCGGAGCGACGCCGCAGGGCTGGAACTCCGGCATTTTCAATATGATCCGCAACCTGTCCGAATCCGTCATTATCCCGATTGCGGGTGCAATTCTTGCATTTGTAATGACCTACGAGCTGATCCAGATGGTGACAGAGAAAAACAACCTGCACGACATTGACACCTTTATGTTCTTCAAATGGGTGTTAAAAACCTACGCGGCCGTTCTGATTGTCACGAACACTTGGAATATCGTCATGGGCGTTTTTGACGCGGCGCAGCAGGTCGTCAATCAGAGCGCAGGCGTGATAATCGGCAATACCAGCATTGACATAGATTCCCTTGTGGGCGATCTGCAAACGTCGCTGGAAGCTATGAGCCTTGGCGGACTGATTGGACTGTGGTTTCAATCCCTGTTTGTCGGGCTGACGATGAACATTCTTTCCATCTGCATTATGCTGGTGGTCTACGGGAGAATGATTGAAATATATCTTGTGACCTCGCTGGGACCCATCCCGCTTGCTACAATGACAAACGGAGAATGGCGCAACATCGGGCAAAACTATCTGAAATCTCTGCTGGCGCTGGGCTTTCAGGCGTTCTTGATTATGGTGGTCGTGGGCATTTACTCGGTTCTGATCCAGAGCATTTCCGCGACGGGCGACGTGTCCGGCGCAATCTGGCTGGCAATGGGCTATACGGTGCTGCTGTGCTTTTGCCTGTTCAAAACGGGCAGTATGGCAAAGGCCGTGTTCAGCGCCCATTGACGGAGGGATTGCCTATCGGAACGTACAACATTATTTACGCAGACCCGCCGTGGCGCTATGAGCAGCGAAAGGTGCAGGGCGCGGCGGAAAATCACTATCCCACTATGAGCATTGACGAGCTTTGCGCTCTGCCTGTGCCGGAGCTGGCGGCGAAAGACTGCGCCCTGTTCCTCTGGGCGACCTTTCCGCAGCTTCCCGAAGCCCTGCGTCTGATCCGCGCATGGGGCTTTCGGCATAAAACCGTGGCGTTCGTCTGGCTCAAACGCAACCGCAAAAGCCCGTCATGGTTTTACGGCATGGGCTACTGGACACGCAGTAATGCGGAAATCTGTCTGCTGGCGACCAAGGGCAAACCCAAACGGCAGTCGGCAGGTGTACATCAGTTTATCATCAGTCCCATTGAGCAGCACAGTAAAAAGCCGGATGAAGTGCGGAACAAGATCCTTGCGCTCATGGGCGATCTGCCCCGCGTGGAGCTGTTCGCCCGGCAGAAAACGCCGGGCTGGGACGTATGGGGCAATGAAATTGCAAGCGATATTACGCTTGCGGAAAGGAGTTAGCGCATGGCCTATGTAAACGTGCCAAAGGATTTGGCGAAAATCAAATCCAAGGTGCTTTTCAATTTGACAAAGCGGCAGCTTATTTGTTTTGGGCTGGCGGCGCTCATGGGAGTGCCGCTTTTCTTTTTGCTCAAAGGCGGCATCGGGACGACGGCTGCGGCAATGGTGATGATCGTTGTCATGCTCCCCGGCTTTCTGTTTGGGGTGTATGAGAAGAACGGGCAGCCCCTTGAAGTGGTGGGGCGGCAGATCATAGAAAGCTGCTTTCTGCGACCCAAGGAGCGCCCCTATCAGACCGTCAACGCATACGACGCCCTTGTGCGTCAATATCAAATGGAACAGGAGGTAAAGGCGATTGTCGAAAAGAGCAGGCAGCGCGGAAGCAAAAAGCATGGCGGACAAGCCCAAGCTCACCCGCGCCGAAAGAAAACAGATTGAAGCCGTCATTCGTAAATATCGCGGTGACGGCAAGCCCCATACCGCGCAGGACACGATACCCTATCAGATCATGTACCCGGACGGCATCTGCTATCTCGGAAACAGGCGCTATTCGCAGAGCATTGAGTTTTTTGACATCAACTATTTGCTCGCGCAGCCTGACGATCAGACGGCTATTTTTGAATATCTCTGCGATCTGTATAACTATTTGGATTCTTCCATCCATGTGCAGCTTACCTACCCTAACCGCAAGTCCGATCGGGAGCAGCTTGCTCGGAGCTTTGAAATGCCGCCCTGCAATGACGGTTTAGACCCGATCCGGCAGGAGCAGACGGACATTCTCAAGCGGCAGCTTGCCCGCGGCAACAACGGCAGCGTGAAAACCAAATACATTACCTATACCATTGAAGCCGATAACCTCAAGGCGGCACGGGCAAGGCTGTCGCGTATCTCGCTGGATATTCAGGGCTACTTCAAAATCATGGGTGCGGTGTCCCGTGTGCTGGACGGCAAGGAGCGCTTGGAGGTGCTGCACGGCATCATGCACCCGGATGGAGAACGCTTCAACTTTGACTGGAAGTGGCTTGCCGCTGGCGGGCTTTCCACCAAGGACTTTATCGCGCCATCCTCCTTTGCGTTCAAGAATAGCCGTATGTTCCAGATGGGCGGCAAGCTCTGCGCTGCAAGTTTTTTGCAGATCATTACGCCGGAGCTGACCGACCGAATACTGACTGATTTCCTTGATACCGACAGCAGCCTTGTTGTCAACGTCCATATTCAGGCGTTGGAACAGACGGAAGCCGTAAAAATGGTAAAGCGGAAAATCACAGACCTTGACGCCATGAAAATTCAGGAGCAGAAAAAGGCTGTCCGGGACGGCTACGACATGGACATTCTTCCCTCTGACCTTGCCACCTACGGCGGTGCAGCGAAAAAACTGCTGCAAGATCTCCAAAGCCGGAATGAGCGTTATTTCATGCTGACTTTTCTTGTCCTGAACTATGGCGATACCAAACGCAAGCTGGAAAATGAGGTATTCCGTACAGCAGGCGTAGCGCAAAAGCACAACTGCACCCTGACACGGCTGGACTTCCAGCAGGAGCGCGGGCTTGTGTCCTCGCTGCCGCTGGGTGAAAACCAAATCCCAATCAAACGGGGCATGACAACCTCCGCTGTGGCAATTATCGTTCCCTTTGTGACACAGGAGCTATTTCAGGGCGGCGATTCACTCTACTATGGCTTAAATGCGCAATCCGGCAACATGATTATGCTTGACCGCAGAGACGCTCGTTCTCCAAACGGACTTGTATTCGGCACACCGGGCGGTGGCAAGTCGTTTTCCTGCAAGCATGAAATGGTGGGTGTGCTGCTGAAAACCCACGATCATGTGCTGGTGTGCGACCCGGAGGGAGAATATGCGCCGCTGGTAAAGCTGATGCACGGGCAGATTGTCAAGCTCTCGCCTACAAGCCATGACTACCTCAATCCGCTGGACATCAACCTGAATTATTCCGAGGACGAAAACCCGCTGGCGCTTAAATCCGATTTTGTGCTGTCCCTCTGTGAGTTGATTATGGGCGGCAAGACCGGGCTGGAAGCCATCGAGCGCACCGTAATTGACCGTGCTGTGCAGCGTATCTATCAGCCCTACTTTGCAGACCCGCGCCCAGAGAATATGCCAATCCTCTCCGACCTCCACGCCGCGCTGACGGCGCAGCATTTGCCGGAAGCCGACCGTGTGGCGCAGGCACTTGACCTGTATGTGTCGGGATCGCTCAATTTCTTCAACAACCGAACGACGGTTGACATTGACAACCGCTTTGTCTGTTTTGACATCAAGGAACTGCCGAAGAACCTGAAAAAGCCGGGGATGTTGGTGATTCAGGATCAGGTTTGGAATCGTGTCACCCGCAACCGCAACACAGGCGTATCGACGTGGTATTACGCAGACGAATTTCACTTGTTACTGAAAGAGCCGCAGACCGCAGCATACAGCGCGGAGATCTGGAAGCGATTCAGAAAATGGGGCGGTGTGCCGACGGGTGCGACGCAGAACGTCAAGGATCTGCTGTCCAGCCCGGAAATCGAAAATATTCTGGAAAATTCAGACTTCATCTGTATGCTCAACCAAGCGGCAGGCGACCGCAAAATTCTTGCTGAACGTCTGAATATCTCGCCGGAGCAGCTAAAGTTCGTTACCAACTCCCCACCCGGCGAAGGGCTGCTGTTCTTTGAAAATGTGATCCTGCCCTTTGCAGATAAGTTCCCACGGGACACCGAGCTTTACCGCATCATGTCCACCAAGCCAAGCGAGGTGAACGGCGTATGACGATGGAGCTTGATACCATTCTCTGCGGCGACAGTCTGAATGTGCTGAAAGCCCTGCCGGAGAGCAGCATCCATTGCTGCGTGACCTCGCCGCCCTACTACGGGCTGCGGGATTACGGCATGGACGCGCAGATCGGGCGGGAAGCTACGCCGGAGGAGTACATTTCTCGGCTGACAGCGGTATTCCGCGAGGTGCGCCGGGTGCTGCGCCCGGATGGGACCTTGTGGGTAAATATCGCGGACAGCTATTGCGGCACAGGCAGCAAGGGCGATGCCCGCGACCCCAAATATCCGCAGGGGCGCAATGGGCAGAACTTTTCTCTCTGCCAAACGGTACGGGGCTGCAAGCAGAAGGACATGATCGGTATTCCGTGGATGCTGGCCTTTGCGCTCCGCGCCGACGGCTGGTATCTGCGCAATGACGTGATCTGGGCAAAGGGAAACCCTATGCCGGAGAGTACCAAAGACCGCTGCACCCGCAGCCATGAGCATATTTTCATGTTCACCAAGAGCAGACGTTATTTCTATGACTGGCTTGCCATTGCTGAACCCATTGCCCCCACGACCGCCCTGCGCAAAAAGGCTGGGCGCGGCGTGGGCAAGTATTCCGCTCCCGTTCCGGGACAACCGCAGACACAGAATATCAATAAGCCGAGGGAAAAAGGCAGCATCACCGACGACATGATCTCACCCGTCCGGGCAAAGCGCGATGTGTGGTTTATCAACACCGTGCCTTACAAGGGCGGGCATTTTGCCGCCTATCCGCCCCTGCTGGCAGAAACCTGTATTCTGGCGGGCTGTCCCAAGGGTGGCATTGTCCTTGATCCGTTCATGGGCAGCGGCACAACGGGGCTTGCGGCGAAGCGGCACGGCAGGCATTACATCGGCATCGAACTGAACACGGAATTTTGTTCCCTTGCACGGGAACGGATCGGAGGCGATACCCATTGAAAGAATTTAAGTCCCGCGATAAGCTCACCCAGCGCATGACCCGCGACGGCGCGGTGCTGGACAATCAGACTACGGGTGAAGAAATCCATATTTCCGAGCGCGACGCCGAAAAACAGCTTTCCCCGGATGGGCAGCCCGTCCAGATGGGAAAACGTGATGCGCCTATGAATCCGGCAGAGGATGCCCCAAAGCACGGGCGGCAGTTCCGCCCGCAGGAGAAAAAAGAGCCGGAAAAGGAGCAGCCAAAGCCGCAGCAGCCAAGCGCCGAGCCGTTTCAGCCGCAGAGCGGCAGCCCCATTTCCCATATCCCGCAGGACATTCCAATGTCCGATGCACCGGGCGGTACAGCGGAAAAGCTCATTGACCGTGCGGCCGCAGAGCATGACGCACACAAGGCGCGGCAGACAGCGCGGATGTCCCGCGACGCGGCGCAGCAGCGGTATTCTGCATCCCGTTTGCAGTTTTCCGAGGAAGAACGCGCCGCGCCGGAGCTGCACAAGCATATCCACCGTGCGGAAAAAGCCGCCGACAAGCTGGATGCGGCGCAGGCAGCAATCCCCAAGAAACGGGTGCTGCGCAAGGAACGTGTCTTTGATGAAGCCAGCGGCACAGCCAAGACCAAGCTGCGCTTTGATACCGTGGATAAGTCCCCGCCCAAGCTGAAACCGAATCCGTTAGGCCGTCCGCTGCGGGAGGTCGCAGTACAGGCGCACGGAAAAATCCATGAGGTCGAGCATGAAAACGTCGGCGTGGAAAGTGGGCATAAAGCCGAAGAACTTGCCGAGCATGGCGCAGGCGGTGCAATTCGCTGGGAGCGCCGTCACCGCAAGCTGAAACCCTACCGCGCTGCGGAAAAGGCCGAGCGCAAAGCCGTAAATGCCAATGCAGAATATCTCTACCAAAAGGCGCTGCATGATAACCCTGAAATGCTCTCCGGCAATCCGCTCAATCGCTTTTTTCAGAAGCAGCGGCTAAAACGGGAGTACGCCAAGGCAGCGCGAACGGCAAAGGCTGCGGGCAGCACCGCGCAGGCAACCGCCAAAAGCACCGAAAAAACCGCAGAAGCCACAGCGACGGCAGCGAAAAAAGCGGCAGGAAAGGCAAAGGAAGCAGCGGAGTTCGTTGCCCGCCATTGGAAAGGTGTGCTGGTTGTTCTGGCTGGTTTTCTGCTGATTGTCATGCTGATCGGCGGGCTGCAATCCTGCTCAGCGCTGGTGGGTGCGGCTGGCGGCGGTGTGGCGGCATCCAGCTATCAGTCGGAGGACGCGGACATTCTTGCCGCCGAAGCCGCCTACTGTGCGCTGGAAGCCGAGCTGCAAGAATATCTCGACACCTACGAACGTACCCACGATTACGACGAATACCACTATGACCTTGACGAGATCAAGCACGATCCCTATGTCCTGGCATCTATCCTCTCTGCGCTGCATGACGGCGCATGGACGGCAAGTGAGGTGCAAGGGACGCTGCAAATGCTCTTTGAAAAACAATATATTCTCACAGAAACCGTCGTGACCGAGGTGCGCTACCGCACCGTTACCCGGACGGACAGCGAGGGGAATGAGTATGAGGTAGAAGTTCCGTATAACTACTACATCTGCACCGTGGAACTGGAAAACTTCAACCTTTCCCATCTTCCCGTTTATATCATGGACGAAGAAACGCTGTCAAAATATGCGCTGTATATGTCGGTGCTGGGCAACAAGCCGGAGCTGTTCGGAGATAGCGAATATATCCCGAAGTACATCACAAACCGCCCGGAGGGATATGAGATTCCACCCTCTGCAATGGAGGATGAAACCTTTGCCGCCCTTATCACGGAAGCAGAAAAATATCTGGGCTATCCCTATGTGTGGGGCGGTAGCAGCCCGTCCACCTCCTTTGACTGCTCCGGCTTTGTGAGCTGGGTGCTGACAAACAGCGGCGTGTGCAATACGGGCAGGCTGGGCGCACAGGGGCTATACAACATTTCCACCCCTGTTTCCAGCCCGCAGCCGGGCGACCTCGTGTTTTTCGTCGGGACATACGATACTCCGGGCGTTAGCCATGTGGGAATCTACGTTGGCAATTCCATGATGATCCATTGCGGAGATCCGATTTCCTATTCCAACCTGAACAGCAGCTATTGGCAGGCGCATTTCTACGCCTACGCCAGACCGCCGTACAACTAAGGAGGACGGCTATGCTGACGCTGATTCCCGTTTCTCTTGCGCAGGCGAACGAGTTTGTGCGGCAGCATCACCGCCACCACAAGCCCGTTGCCGGACACAAGTTTTCCATTGGCTGTGCTGAAAATGGGCGGCTTTGTGCCGTTTCTATTGTGGGACGGCCTGTGAGCCGCTATTTGGACGACGGCTTTACGCTGGAGGTCAACCGCCTGTGCAGCGATGGCACGAAGAACACTTGCAGCATCCTCTACGCGGCAGCGGCACGGGCTGCGCGGGCGATGGGCTACCGCAAAATCATCACCTACACCTTAGACACCGAAAGCGGCGCGAGCTTACGCGCCGCAGGCTGGACGAACGCCGGACTTGCGGGCGGCAAGGCATGGACAGGCAGCCGCCGTCCTGCCCAGCCGCTCTATCCGGCACAAATGAAATACCGCTATGAAAAGCGGCTGAATGAAAGGAGTTGCTAACCTATGGCTATGAGCAAAATTGACCGCATTGACCGTGAGATTGAAAAGACCCGCGGCAAAATCACCGAGTACCAAAACAGGCTGAAAGAGCTGGAAGCCCAGCGCACCGAGCAGGAGAACTTTGAAATCGTCAATCTTGTCCGCTCTATGTGCATGAGCCGCGACGAGCTGATGAATTTCCTGCGCGGCGGCGCAAATGACGCGCCGCCCGTGGAAACCGCCTATCACGAACAGGAGGACATGACCGATGACGAGGAATAAGCATTTTCGCTCTGTATTCGCCGCGCTGCTCTGCGCGGTGCTGTGCATGACGGCCTTTGCCACCATCGCGTATGCGGACGGCGGCGACTACTACGATGACGAGCTGCCGCCTGAAACGTGGCAGGAGGAAACGCAGCCGGAGGACAACACGATTGCCCCCGGCACTCCGTTCACCGAGGACGGCATCGCCGCGACCCGCGATCTTCTCTACGATAAACACACCAATAAGCAATTTATCACCGTGGAAACCCGAAATGGGCATACGCTGTACATCGTCATTGACTACGATAAGCTGCTGGACGAGAAAGAAGAACGCTATCAGACATATTTCTTAAATCCCGTGGACGAAGCCGACCTGATGGCGCTGCTGGAGGACGACAGCCAGAATACGTCCATTGTCTGCTCCTGCACCGAAAAATGCACCGCTGGCAAGGTCAATACGAACTGCGCCCTCTGCAAAACGGATATGACGAATTGCGCCGGAAAGGAAGCAACGCCGGAGGAAACAGAACAGCCAGACGAGCCGACGCCGGAGAAGAACAACAATGTGGGCGGCATCCTGATCCTTGTGCTGATCCTTGCTGTGGGTGGCGGCGGTGCGCTGTGGTACTTCAAGCTGCGCAAGCCGAAATCCAGCGTCAAGGGCGGCGACGAGCTGGACGAGTTCGATTTTGACGAGGATGACGAAGCCGAAGAATACGGGGATGATGAGGACGCGGACAGCGCCAGCGATCCCGATAAACAGGAGAATGAAGAATGAGTGTTTTGATTATTTGTGAAAAGCCCTCTGTGGCAAAGACCGTTGCCCTTGCGCTGGGCGCTGCGGAGCAAAAAGACGGGTATCTTTCCGGCGACGGACTGCTGGTGTCGTGGTGCATTGGGCATCTTATCAGCGTGGCAGACGCGGGCAGCTATGACGAGCGATACAAAAAGTGGCGCTATGAGGATCTTCCCATTCTGCCGCAGGCATGGAAATATGCCCCTACTCCCGGCAAGGAAAAGCAGCTTGCCGTTCTGAAAGAACTGCTGCACCGCAGCGACGTTTCCGAGGTGGTGAACGGCTGCGACGCCGGGCGCGAGGGTGAGCTGATTTTCCGATTTGTCTATGAACAGGCCGGATGCACGAAGCCCTTTTCCCGCCTTTGGATTTCCTCTATGGAGGACAGCGCCATCCGCGAGGGCTTTGCCGGACGCCGAGCCGGAACGGAATACGACGTGCTGTATCAATCGGCGCTGTGTCGTGCGCGGGCAGATTGGCTTGTGGGTATCAATGCGACGCGGCTTTTCTCCGTACTGTACCATAAGACCCTGAATGTGGGACGGGTGCTGTCGCCTACGCTGAATCTGCTGGTGGAGCGCGACGGAAAAATTACGATGTTCCACAAGGAGAAATACCACATCGTACATATCGACTGCGGCGGCGTGGACGCGGAAAGCGAACGCATTTCCGACGCTTCCGCTGCGGATGCGCTGAAAACGGCTTGCGAAGCGTCGCAGGCCGTTTGCGTTTCTCTCAAAAAGGAGAAGAAAACCGCGCTGCCGCCGAAGCTCTTTGACCTTACCTTGTTGCAGCGGGAAGCCAACCGCGTTTATGGCTTTACCGCCAAGCAGACCCTTGACTATGCGCAAAGCCTGTATGAAAAGCGTTTTCTGACCTATCCCCGTACCGACAGCAATTATCTCACCGAGGATATGGCGCAGACGGCAACCGACCTTGTTGCGGCGCTGCTGCCTGTGCTTCCCTTTATGCAGGGCGCGGAGCTTACGCCGGAGATCGGGCGTGTCATCAACAGCGCCAAGGTTTCCGACCACCACGCGATTATCCCCACGGCGGCCTTTGCAGGCAACGGCTTTGACGGACTGCCGGAGAGTGAAAAGAAGCTGATGTCCCTTGTCTGCTGCAAGCTGCTGTGTGCCGTTGCCGCGCCGCAGGAGTATGAAACCGTTACGGCGGTTTTTGATTGCGGCGGCAAGCAATTCACCGCCAAGGGCAAAACGATTCTGACGGCAGGCTGGAAAGACATTGACGCTCGTTTCCGCGCTGCGCTCAAAGCAAAGCCGGAGGAGGACGGCGCAGAGGATGCGGCGCTGCCGGAGCTTGCCGAGGGGCAGATTTTTGAAACGGTCACGGCTTCTGTCTCCGAGCATTACACCACGCCGCCCAAGCCCTACACCGAGGATTCGCTTCTGTCCGCAATGGAGAACGCGGGCAAGGAGGATATGCCGGAGGATGCAGAGCGGCAAGGGCTGGGAACTCCGGCAACGCGGGCAGCGATGATTGAAAAGCTGCTCTCTGCCGGATTTGTCGAGCGCAAGGGCAAAAGTCTTGTGCCGACCAAGGACGGCATCAATCTCGCTGTCATCCTGCCGGATATGCTGAAATCGCCGCTGCTCACCGCTGAATGGGAAACCCGCCTGACGGAGATCGCCAAGGGCAGCGACGACCCGCAGAGCTTCATGCAGGGAATCGAGGATATGACGCGGGAGCTGGTGAAGCAGTATTCCCACATCACCGAGGACGGTAAAAAGCTGTTCGCACCGGAAAAGGAAGCAGTCGGCATCTGCCCACGCTGCAAAAGCCCTGTCTATGAGGGCAAGAAGAATTTCTACTGCTCTGACCGCTCCTGCCGCTTTGTCATGTGGAAGAATGACAAGTTCTTTGAAAGCCGGAGAACCGTCTTTTCCAAGAAAATCGCCGCCGCACTCCTAAAGGACGGCAAGGCGAAAGTCAAGGGGCTGTACTCTGAGCGCACGGACAAGACCTATGACGGGACGGTGCTGCTGTGTGATACGGGAGAGAAGTATGTGAATTACCGTATCGAGCAGAGAAAATGATCCGGCTGAATGACGCGCAGCATCGCAGAGTGAAAAAGCTGACCCGCTGCCATTGCGCCAACAATGTGCGCGGATGCTGTCTGCTGCTGGACGACGGCGAGCCGTGCGTCTGTGTGCAGGCCATCAGCTATTCGCTGCTCTGCCGATACTTCCGGGAAGCGGTGCTGCCCGCAGACCGGGAGCTATGCGCAGATCTTGCAGCCACGGCGGACACCCGCAAGAAATGCGAGCTGTGCGGCAAGCCCTTTCCCGCCCGCAGTAATCGCGCAAAATACTGTGACCGCTGTGCGCCCTATGCTGCCCGGCGGAATGCAGCCGAACGCAAGCGCCGCCAGCGGGCAAAGGCGCGGTGCGTCACGGTTTAGGGGCTTCAAAAGCCTTGCGGCAAGCGGCTTTCCAAATACGCTTTCGGGGTATGCGGGGTATTCCTATGGAAACTGCGGAAAATGACTTTGAAAGCGTGACAGGACGCATTTTGCGGAGATAAAAGAACGATTCAGTAACGCAGCAAGCATAGGGAGTGTGGCTACAACTCCCGAAAATCGCCGTCCGGCACAGACCGGGCGGCGATTGCTTGTTGGGATAGTCCCAAACCCTTATGTCAGAAAGGAGCGCAGACGTGGACGAACACCTTTTGGAAGTATATCTTATCAACACCGCACGGCATACCGAGGAAACGCCTGTTGCGGAATGGGTATCGCTGCCTACCGACGCCGAAACAATGAAAGCTGTTTTTGAACGGCTGGGCGTAGACGGGAGCGACACGGAACAGTATCAGGTATCTGCCTTTCATTCCTCTCTGGACGGGTGGAGCGAAGCCTTGAAGCCCGGCGAAAGTCTGGACGATTTGAACTATCTTGCCGCGCTGCTCACCCAGCGCAGCGACGAGGAACGCGACAAGTTTGCCGCTGCTGTGCTATACGGCGACCATGCGGCAAGCGCGGCGGACTTAATCAACCTGACGCACAATCTGGACTGCTACTGGCTTTATCCCACCGTACACAATTCCGACGATTACGGGCATTATCTCATTGACGATCTGGATGAGCTGGAATTGCCGGACGCCGCCAAGAGATTCTTTGATTACAAGAGCTATGGGCGCGAAGCGGTCAAAGAGGATCGCGGCATTTTTACCGATTATGGCTATGTCTACAACAACGGCAACGATTATGCGGAGTGGTACAAAGCCAGCCAAGTGCCGCAGGAATATTGCCTGACTGCGCAGCCCAGCCCCCAACGGGATATGGACGAGCTGCCGCAGGGCGCGGCGCTGCCCGCCGAGCCAATCCCCGTGCGTCCGTTGGTGCTGAACGCCACCGACACGCAGGGCAGAATCAAGGAGATCACCGAGCACTTGGAACAGGGCGTACAGGAGGTTTTTGAAAGTGAGAGGTATCGGGATTATCTGAAAGCCATGTCCCGCTTCCACAATTACAGCTTGAACAATACGCTGCTGATCGTCATGCAGAAGCCGGACGCATCCCTTGTCGCAGGCTACGGAAAGTGGCGCGACGAATTTGAACGCCATGTCAAATCCGGCGAAAAGGGCATCAAAATCCTTGCACCCGCACCCTATAAAATCAAAAAGGATGTGGCGAAAACTGACCCGGACACCGGGCAGCCCGTGATCGGCGCAGACGGTAAGCCCATCACGGAGCAGCAGGAGGTGACGATCCCGGCGTTCAAGGTGGTGTCGGTATTTGATGTGAGCCAGACCGAGGGTAAAGAGCTTCCCGACATTGCCGTGGACGCGCTCACGGGCAATGTGGAACAGTACGAGGACTTTTGGCGAGCCTTGAAGCTGACCTCTCCCGTTCCCGTGACACTTGAAAAAATCGACGGCAGCGCACACGGCTATTATGACCTTGCAGAAAAGCGCATTGCCATTGACGACGGCATGAGCGAGCTGCAAACCATTAAGACGGCAATCCATGAGATTGCCCATGCCAAGCTGCACGATATTGACCTGAACGCGCCGGAGCAGGCGGAGCGCCCCGACCGCAGCACCCGCGAGGTGCAGGCGGAAAGCGTTGCCTATACGGTGTGCCAGCATTTCGGGCTGGACACGTCGGACTACTCCTTTGGCTATGTCGCCGGGTGGAGCAGCGGCCGCGATATTAAGGAGCTGAAAGCATCCCTTGAAACTATCCGCACCGCCGCCAGCGAGCTTATTTCCGAAATCGAGGGGCATTTTGCAGAGCTTCAGGCGCAGCACACCGCAGAGCAGGAACAGGCTGCTGCGCAGGATGTGCCGGAGAACACCTTTTCCATTTATCAGCTTAAAGACGGCGACGCAACGCGGGATCTCCGATTTGAGCCGCTGGAACAGGTAAAGGCCGCCGGGCTGCGTGTTGACCGCGAAAATTATGAGCTGGTCTATACCGCACCCCTCTCCGACACGGACACGCTGGAGGACATTTTCGTTCGCTTCAATATGGACAGACCGCAGGACTTCACCGGGCATAGCCTTTCCATGTCCAATGTCATTGTGCTGCATCGCGGCGAGCAGGAAACGGCGCACTATTTGGATCGCGGCGGCTATACCGAAGTGCCGGAGTTTTTACAGCCGGAGCAGGCCGCACAGCAGGAAGCACAGGTTGACGCTCCGCCAGTGGAACGACCACTGACAGAGTTACAGAAACAGGCTGTTGAAATTGCCAAGAGGTATGAAATGCTCTCCATGCAGGAGAAAATCGGCGTGATCGCGCAGGCGTTTGGCTGCACATCCGGCACGATTGAAACCTCGCCCTGCACGGGAAAATGGCGCGGCACAAGTGATATTTCCATTCGCTTTGATAACGGCAGCTCTCTGTTTTTGGGCAACCACATGACGCGAAAAGCCAAAACCAAAAAGGTACAGCAGGAGCTTGTCGATAGCGCGTTGGTGCGGTATAACCCTGAAATCATCCGTGTTGCAAAGGAAACTGCTTATGCCGCCCTCAAAGAACGCGAGCTTCAGGACAATGCCATTGCCGCAGAAAAGGGCTTGAAGCCCTACACGCTGCTGAATGTGGAGTTCAACGACGGCGCAGATCAGCAAAGCAGCGGTTACATAGGCTGGTACTATGCGACGCTGGCGGTGGACGGAAAAATCTGCACGCACTTGGAAACGGGCTTGAATCACGACATTGCATCCGGCAGCGTAAGCCCGACACCCACGCGGGAAAATTACTACGCAGCCGGAGCGCTGAAAGAAAGTGATGTGGACTATGTTTTCAACAACGTCGGCTTTTCCTCTGTTTCCGGCCTTTACTCTCTGCATCTCAGCGACACCGCACGGGAACGCGCTGAATTGGAGCTTGCGAAAAAGCTGATCGACGATTACTGCCGCGAAGAATTTCATTCCGGCGCGGATTTCAGCGACCTGTCCGCCGTCGGCATTGGACACACGACCATTACGGATGATGAAATCCCTATTCAGGCATACGCAAACTTGACGGATTTCCGCATTGAAAAATATTTGGGTGACGTGCTGATTGAAAGCCGACAGTATGGATCGTTGGCTGCGCTGATCCAAGGCGAGCTGAACGATTTGGAGTTTGACGACCTGACCTATGCCAGCGACGAGCAGCTTGCCATGTTCCATGCCCAAGAGGAAGCGTCCGGCAAGGAAGCACCCTCCCTTGATCCTGCGGTACAGCCCGTCGTGACGATTCTTTGGAGCGAGAGCAATAAGCTGCAAGAGGGTGAACAGCTCCCGCTTGCCCGTGCCGACGCGCTCTTTAAGGTGCTGGACGATGAAAAGCGTTCCGAGCGTGAGAAGCCGGGCTATACAGGCGGCTGGTACGATAAAACCAAATTCCGCATTGACTGCACATTCCACGGGGAACGCGACAGCTACGAGGGTCGGCAGGACTTTGGCGACGGGGACGGCGCTCTGATCGACCATATCCAAGCCCATCACGAATACTACGCCAAAGACGAGAGCTGGAAAAACTTTGTGCTGCACAACGAGGGCGCGGAAGCGTGGGAAAAGGACAAAGCCGAGCGCGAAATGCTTCTCACCGAGTTTGTACCGTATATGCGTCTGCACTGCAATCTCTCCGAGCAGGAGCGCACCGCTGCGGATATGCTGGAAAATGGAGAAGCCCTAACGCCGGAGCAGACAGCATATTTTCATGCGGTTCTTGCCCATGTGGACGCTTGCCGGGAAAAGCTGAACGCGGGCGATTATCACTTGCCCGACCCGCCGCAGCTTTCCGATTTTGATAAAGAGCTTCAGGACTACAAAGCCTATGTGGAAAGTGAGATCACACAGGAAGCCGAAGCCGCAGGCATGACCGTGGAGGAATATGCCGCCAATGGCTATGAGCCGCAGGAGCAGCCCACCGACGTACAGGAGCAGCCGGAGGAAACGCCGTCCGCAGATACCGTGCCGGAGCAAACCGCCGTCAGATATTACACCATCAATGAGGGCGCTGCCCGCCGTGCCAACGATGCAAACAGCTACCGCGACTACGCCGCAGGCAGCGCCACCGCCGAATATCGGCAGATGGTAGATCAGGCAGCGGCGATTGCGCAGCGGCAGAAAGAGCGCGTCGATCCCATGTACCATGAGAAAATTGACGCGCTGCTGGACACCTACGCCCGCAAGCTGGCGGAAAATCTGAACGACCACTATGCCATTGAAGCCCGTGTTCCCTCGATCCTCGTTGCAGGCGGCAGCAATTTCCCCGTTCGCAAGAAAGAGAAGCAAAACGCCGCCCGTGACCGCAATATGCAGGAATGGCAGGATGTTCAGGGGATTTTGGACAAGATCCGCAGCACAGGCATGGGCGGTATCAGCATGGACGACCCGCAGGCGGCGGCAAAGCTGGAAGCCAAGCTCGTCAAACTGGAATCGGCGCAGGAAACCATGAAAGCCGTCAACGCCTATTTCCGTAAGAATAAGACTTTGGAGGGCTGCCCCAGTCTGACGCCGGAGCAGATCACCAAATTGCAGCAGGAAATGGCGCAGTCCTGGCATCTGGATAAGAGCCGGCCGTATCCCGCCTATATGCTCTCCAACAACAATGCCGAGATTCGCCGCATCCGTGGGCGCATTGAACAGGTGCGGCAGCATGAGGACACCAATTTTGCCGGATGGGAATTTGACGGCGGGCGCGTGGAAGCAAACAAAGCGGATAACCGTCTGCAAGTGTTCTTTGACGGTAAGCCGGATGAAGCGGCGCGAGACGAGCTGAAAGCAAACGGCTTCCGCTGGGCGCCCAGCGTCGGCGCATGGCAGCGCCAGCTTAACAAAAACGCATACTACGCCGCAGGGTACATTTCCTGTATTCAGCCTATCTCCGGGGAAAAGCCCATTGACGTGCAGCGCAGCGCCCAGCAGCAGGAATCCGCTGCCCCTGACGCCCACCTGACCGGGGAGCGCATTTCAACGCCGCGCGGCAGCTTCCATGTTGCCGATATGAACCGTGAGCAGATGGAAGCCGCAGGCTATGGGTATCACCACAGCACCGATGACGGCAAGTACCTTATCATGGGCAACGGCACACAGGCCTTTGCCATTGCCGCCGAGCAGCGGGAACAGGAAAACTATATGCGCACGGCGGAGCTGTCCACCGAACAGAACTACAACATGATTGATGGGCAGATCAACAACACCCCGTCCGTGGACGAGCTGGAAGAAAAGGCAAAGCGCGGCGAGGTAATTTCTCTGTCTGCGCTTGCCGCAGCAGTCAAGGCCGAGGACGGCAGAACACCCCAGCGCGACCCGGATGGCAAAAAACCGTCTATCCGCGCACAGCTCAAAGCGGATCGTGCGCAGTCCGGCAAACCGCAGCAGCGGGAAAAGGAACAGGAAGCTAAACGGAGCATCCGACAGGCATTGGAAATGGAGTGAGCTATGAACAAGTTTGAAAATGTGGATGTGCTGGCATCCCTGCAACAAATCATGCAGCAGAATACGGCATTTTTCCAAAACGATTTTGACATTGACAGGGACATACTGACACGGGCGGCAAAAAGCAAAAATCCAGAGGACAAGATTTATCTGTGGTTTAGCCGCCCCAGCGGGACCCATTGCTTGCGGGAACGGGACGTGTTTCTGCGCGGAACGCGGGAGCATAATACGTTCCGTTTCTACCATGAGCAGACCAAGGAGCGTGTACTTGCCTATGCCGTGGTGCTGTCCGGCATGGAGAGCGGCAAGGTAAAAGGCAGCATTTATGAGCTGGACTATGCAGCGAAAGCCGAGCTTGCAATCCAGACCGCCTTGCGGACAGACAATAACCGTCTGATCTATGAAAAAGGCTCGCGGGAGCTACCCAAGGAATACCGCTTTGAAGCGACGCCGGATCGAGAGTATGGAAAGTTTGTGCGCTATGAAGCCGTACCGCACGACACTGACGCGCTGCGGGATCTGCTGCGTGACGAGAGCCGAAAGCGTGAACGGCTGAAACCCGGCAATTTCAAGGAGCATATCGGGCGGCTTTCCGACGAAAAGGTGCTTGCCGAAGCACAGCGCCTTTCGGCGGCGTTCCAATCCCTGCAAGCGCCCAACAGCCCCAACGGAACGCATTTTGTAGTAGAAGTGTCGCCGTGGTTTGAGCGTATCGCATCCAGCAAGGAGCATGAGCGGCTATTTGCGCTGCTTCCGTATAAGACGCTGTATCTTTCTTCGGTAAAGGACAGGCACGGCGTTTTCGCTTTTATCAGCAAGGACGAGCGGCGTGATCTTCCGCTGCGCAAGCAGCGCCCCTCTGTCCGGGCGCAGCTCAAAGAGGGGCAGTCAAAAAAGACCGCTGCACCAAAAAAGGCAGCGGCAAAGACAAAAGATAATGATTTGGAGGTATGAGCATGGGCAATGTTCCGTTCACCATTGAGGAAGAAAATCTAATCTGCATTTACCACAAGTACGACCGCCGCAGGACGATTGCGGCAATCTCCGACGCGCTGCCGGATATGGACGCAGATATGCGTCCGCTGGCAGAGCAGACGATCCATAAGCTGCACAACATGACCGACGCAGCATTTGAGGAAGCGCAGTTTACCATGACGCTTTCCGACGCAGAGTAAAAGACGACGCGGGGCGCGGCAGCCGATGATGACTGCTGCGCCCCGCGTTTTTTACTATTATGTATTATCAATGTCAGCACTTATTCTCGCATCCTTGTACCTGTCAATTAGTTCTTCAACTAATTTGAGTACTTCAATGATTGAATCAATGCCCCGAATAAAAATATCTGAAACATCTTCAAAATCTTGCTTTTTGGAATCATAGATAGCTATTGCATCATTTTGAGCTCTCTCTACATATTCATCCAAGTATTCGTCGTAGGCTTCTGCGCTGTATTCTTGTAAGCAGTTATTCCACGTCTGTTCATAATTGAAGTTTACAAAGTCAAACAAAACCCCATCGTCAGATGCAATTTCTATGAGCCAGTTAACATCTATTTCAGATAGACGAGCCACAATTTCATCAATATCATCATTGTACCCGTTATTATCTTCCGAATAGGTGTTTTCGGCGCGTACATCCAAATCTTGAAAGCTCTGCAAGTCAAATACTAATTCTGCAAGATCCTCACCAGAAAAATATACGTTGTCAGGAGAATCCGGCAGATAGTATGTGCCATAGGCAGTTCGTTGGAATAGTGTGTCCGACAATTTTGCTCTATGAACAGTAAATTTCGCAATCAAGTTAAGAGTGAGCAGTCTGAGTAAATTGAAGTCATCATCAAAGTAAGGAGTAGAGTTGCCTTTAATATATTCAAAAAATTCATCATATAGTCTGGCAATAAACGCTGAATCTTCAATGATAACTCCGGTTTCAATGTTTTGTTTGCTTTCATTAGAAAAGTTGGCAGAGCCGATGTAAACGATATTCTCCGTCCCAATAATTTTTGCGTGATTGAAGAAATTGAAGGAAATGGAAAACGCAGTTGGAAAAGATTCTGGATTCAGCTTTTTAAGATATACTTCGATGTTATGCTTGGCTCGTGACCGCATTGCTTCCCCAGCAGCAGAAGAATAATAAGTTTCAAACCTCGATGGGATATTTGTTATTATCTGAACATCAACATCTTCGCCCAGTTTCTTTATTTGTTCCAATAAGGGATCCGTATTTCCGGTTCCTGAAATATTGTATGTTATTATTCTGACTTTTTTTGCCCGTTTGAAGTCATCCAAAACTTCTTGATAATTAAAACCGCCCGGACAATAAACGAACTTCCCCTTTTCAAAAGAGATTTCCATGTTATACCTCCTACGTCCTACGTCACGCTTTCAAACTCGTTTTTCATAACTGGCAGGAAAACATACTCCCCTTGTGTTTCCCACGCTGCAAAGCCGCTCTCAGCAAGGCATACAGGCAATCTAAGCCGTGACTATGCGCTTGCTTTCAGTTATCCCGTGCGCGTAGGTGCAGCGCACCGACCACAAGGAACACCAGACCGAAAATCACCCAGCCCCAGATGGGATCATGCTCCGAAATGAAGTAGGCCAGCAGCCCGAACACCGCTGCATAGATCAGCGTGAGCAGCCCGCCAACGAGCCAGAAGCCAATGCTGGTATTTTGCAGCCACAATAGCAGCAGAAATGTTGCAATGCCGATCACGAGGCACAGCGCCGGATGAATTGCAGTAAACTGATTGCAGCATACTCCGGCGGCGATGCCGAGAGCAATGCTGTCAAAGAGAATGATATGCCCGAAGAATAGTCCGATCACCGAGCAGACAAGCCCAATGAAAAGCCCAATCGCCATAATCGCGCCCTGCGCTGCCAGCCAACCCATAAAGAAGCCTCCTTTCGTTTACACCATGATTGCGTCCATAATTGTCTGAATGGTATTACAGGTATCATCAAAGGAAATATCCTTTGCGTATTCATACTCGCGGCTGTATTTCTCCCACAGCCTACGGAGCGTATCGCTTTCGCGGATCTCTTTCATAATCTCCGGGTAGTCTGTCAGGATCATGCCGCTGCCGCGTTTCTGCGTCGTCCGTTCCAGCGCCCGGCGCAGCGTCGCTTTGTCGCACTCCGCGCCGCGCAGCGCGTACAGGATATGTACGTCGTAATAATCTCTCGGTCGGGTATTCGCAATGTTGCGGGACAGCACAGTTTCCAGCTTTTCCGCCAGCACCGTTTCAAGGTTGTAGGCAAGAATACTGATTGTGCGGTCATCGAACAGCAGCGAGAATGTGTATTCCACCTCACGGGGCGTTATCATGTCGCCCGTGGTGACATCCACCGTCAACGGTACGCTGATCGGCGGATAGTTCGCTTTCAGCGCGACCCGGATGCCGGGGTAATCGTCGGTTTCCCGAATGTCAGAGATACCGACGACCTCAAACTGCACGTCGTCGGCAATCTGGACAGTGCAAATCTCCGTAAAGATTTTGCGGATTGCTTCATGCGTCAGGGTGAAGCCCTTGATCGTTGTGTCCAGATCCATTGTTGCCCGCGTGTCCAGTCCCACAATGGCGGAAATCAGGAATCCGCCTTTGAGAATGAAATTGTTCTTATAGGGCGAGAGCGAAATCCGTTCCAGCAGCCGTTCGAGCATATAGTTCTGCATGACGAGCTGCGCCGAGATATGCTTCTCTGCCGCTTTGTTCTTGATAAAGGCTTTCAGTTGCATCGGATTTTTTGTAATCATAGCAAAACCTCCATGTATCGCAGCACCTTGGGCTTCACACGAAGCTGGTCTGCGTACTGCATCAGTTTGTGAATGTTCTTATCCTTGGACGCTGCATAGCGTTTCATGGCTTCTCCGACGATCTGAACATCGCTGCCGCTGCCGCGCAGGATGTCACACAGCGTCCGTTCCAAATCGTAAACACGAATTGGATTGCCGGAGGGGGATTCAATTTCAATTCTGCCGAACTCGTAGTTTTCCGGCACAACGCGCTTGACAATTAAATTTTCCTGCTTCAAGGACGGGGCATTGTAGCCCTTGGGAAAGGTCATCGTATATTTCGCCGGGGTACGGTCTGAATAGCCCAGCAGATACAGAGCGGTATCGTGCGAGTAAATCCCGCGCCCATACTTGCGCTGCAAGAGGTAGAAATCGTCCTCCCATGCGCTGCTCCGCACATACAGGCCGCGCCCGAAGCGGTACATCTCGCCGCTCTTGACAAACTCCTGTAAAACGCTGCGGTGCAGTCCGGCTTCCGTCACCTGCGCTGCGGTGATCGTACCGTCCTCCGACGCTTCCAGCAGTTCTTCGATTTTCTCCTTGGCGTTCATGCTTCTCACCTCGCTTTGACAATCACACATTATATTATATGGAAATAATGTGCGATTGTCAACCGTGAAACGACGAACACACATTAAATTATTTGAAAATAATGTGCGAATGTCAGAGAAGCTACAAGGCTTTGTCCTGTTCCTGCCCACGATTGGGGGACAGGATGCTGTCGATGTTCTGCTTGACGGCATCGTATTCCCGCATACGTTTTTTCAGGCTTCCGTACTCAGCGTACAGCCGATCCTTTTCTTCGGACAGTCTGGAATATTCCTCGCGTAGCTTGGCAAGGTCGGGGAGTTTATCACCGACGCCCGCCGCTTTCAGCGCCCGCGCCGACGCTTCAAAGAGAATGATTTCACGCTCACGTCCGCGCAGATACTTTTCCTTATCACGGGATTTTTTGTATTCGCTATACAGCGGTTTTAGCTCTTTGTAGGTGGCGGTATGCTTTATCAGCAGCGCCAGATCAGACAGGCGGCGTTCCGCTGTTTTCAGCGCAGCGGCGGCTTGCTCATTGCTGTCTTGAAGCTCTGTGATCTTCTGCTCCAAATCGGTATAGCGGGAAATGCCGTGCTGGTCGAGAAATACCATTGTGCGGGCAGCGCGTTTCAGGTTTTCAATTTTTGCCCAGCGTTCATAGCCTGCGGATTGCTGCGCCTTGATGCAGTTTTCAATGTCAATCAGCAGCGACACGCCGCTACGTTCCAGCTTCGGCGTTTTCAGAATGACTTTGCCCTTGATGCGTTCGGCTATGGCTTCCTCGGTGTAAGCTTCACCCAACGTCTTTGCACGGGTGAATCGCTCCTGACCGGGAGCGCGAAATGAGATATACTTTCCGCGTTTGATTTCATAGCCCTCGGCTTCCAGCCGACGTAGTAAATCGTCAAGGTCTATCGAAATGGGAATCAGCCTGTCAATGGCGATTTTCAGCTTTTGCTTATAGCTCGTTCCTTTTCGCTGTGCATCCCATTCAGCATACTGCTTGCTGCGCTCTGTACCTGGCGTGACAACGGATAGCCCATTTTCCCGGCATAGCCTGTCGCTGACGCGCCGGATCTGCGCATAGCTCTTGCGATTGGAAATGTACTTCTTATGCTCTGCAAAATCCACCGCGCAGAAAATAATATGGTTATGGCAATGCTCCTTGTTGATGTGAGTAGCAATGACATACTCATACTTGCCGCCGAGGATTTCATCGGCAAGCTGCCGCCCGATCTCGTGGGCTTGCGCATAGCTGACCTCACCCGGCTCAAATGCCTGTATCAGGTGGTGGGCGAGATTGTTGCCTTTCTGCATGGCAAGCAGCCGTGTTTTTTCAAACTCAAGGTCTGCGGTTTCCACGGCGCAGCCGAACGAGGACACCAGCAGCTTATCGTCGGTCTTTGCAGGATCAACGATGTAGTCAATGGCTTTTTTCAAGGTGCTTTTGATAGGATGGATCTTTGTAATTGCCATATCTCCGCCATCGCCCCCTTGATGTCCTCAATGTCTTGCGCATAGAGCGTTCCCGTAGCGTTCACGCGCTTTGCAATCTGATTGATGTTTGTGCCGATTTTTTGCAGCTCGGCGGTCATTGCTTTCACGTCGCTGTAATCCAGCCGGATCACATAGCCGTCTATGAGCATTTTTCGCGCATAAACGGAAAAACAGCCCGTTCCCATCTGCTGCATTTTACGCTCGATCATTGCCCGTTCCCCGGCAGTCACAGGAACGCGCAGCACGATATTCCGCGTTCGGTTTGCCATTTGTTCACCGTCCTTTCCGCTCCGAATAAGGGTTTGGGATTATCCCAACAAGCAAAGCACAGACGGGTGCTTTTTCGGGAGTGTGGCTACACTCCCTATGCTTGCTATCTACTCCATACCCCCACCGAAAGGCGGTATTTGTTGCGCGTTCTTTTGATTTTGAACGCAAAAAAAGATTGCAGCCGCCATGCGCTGCAATCTCCTGTTTCCCATATTGTGAGGTTAGTCCTCTGCTTTTTCGACTTCCGTTATCTCCCTTGCCGTTGCGGTTACAATCCGTATGCCTTTATCGCTCATACCGTCCAGCAGCGCGTCAAGCTGCCGCCGCCCGGTGGATTTCTCCGCATTGCTGTTCGGGAAGAAAAATTGATCTACCGAAATATGATACCGGGTTACAAGGTCATAGAATACCTGTAAACTCGGTTGCTGTCCCTTGTTCTCGATATTCGCAAGGTATCGCGGGGATATATATAACTCGTCGCTTACCTTTTTCCGGCTCTCGCCGTATTCTTTTCTCGCGGCTTTTATGGCTGCCCCGAAAGCCTTAAAATCGTACAATGGTACAGGTCTTTTTGCCATTATTCATTCACCCTATTATATTCTACTGTTCACCTTTCTTCTTGGATATGTCTGTACAGTTCCTATTATTGGCTTAAATAATTCATTTAATACTAAAATATAATAACTTGAAATCATCACAAAGGTTTTACATAAAACTTCGCCAGAAACATTGACTTTTTCACACGACTGTGGTAGTATATGTTTATACACTACTGTTGTCGTGTGAACGAGGTGATATGTTATGGATAATAAACTTTTTGACTCTGAATTAAAAGTAATGTCAGTTCTATGGCGTGAGGGAGAATGTACGGCAAAGCATATTTCCGATGTTTTGAAAAAAGAAGTCGGCTGGAATATGAATACAACCTACACCCTAATTAAAAGGTGCATTAACAAAGGCGCAATAGAACGGTCAGAACCTAACTTTATGTGTCGCCCCTTAATCTCAAAAGAAGCAGTACAAAAAAGGGAAACAAACGAACTGATTGATAAAATATTCGATGGGTCAGCCGATAAATTGTTTGCTGCTTTGTTGGGGGAAAAAACTTTATCTTCCAAACAGATTGAAAAATTGAAACAAGTAGTTGACGAATTAGAGTGAGGTGATTGTTATGAACTTACTGCAAATGAGTTTCACCGGCTCTATATTTATAATGTTGATTTTCCTTTTGCGCCTTTTGGCTGTAAACAGGCTTCCTAAAAGCACTTTTTTGGTATTATGGGGGATAGCTATAATAAGGCTGCTAATACCTTTCTCTATTCCCTCGGCATTTAGCGTGTATTCTCTGTTCAATAGAAACGCTGCTCTCCAAGGGGCGCTTAACGATACTCCTATTGCACGTCTGTTACCGCTTTCAAATAGTACTCCCTCAACGGTTGGAAGTATGGCTACGCCGCAAAGCATGGGGGCAATATCCTTTGAACATATAATATATTTTCTCGGTGTTGCTCTCTGTTTGCTGATATTTGCAACAGCGTATTATTGCTGTATGAAAAAGTCGCGTCATTCGCGCCCGATCAGAAACAGTTATATTTCAGAGTGGGTTAAAACTCATAAGATAAAAAGGAAAATCCGTTTTGAACAATGCGACAATATTTCTTCTCCCCTAACATACGGTATTTTTTCGCCTATAATCCTATTGCCTAAAAACACCGATTTTGATAACTGCCAAGAATTGAATTACATACTGCTGCATGAATACTTGCACATTCGGCGTTTTGACTGTTTGATTAAAATAGTTGCTGTTGTTACTGTTTGTATTCATTGGTTTAATCCGTTGGTATGGCTTATGTATTTCTTCTTAAATCGAGATATGGAACTCTCTTGCGACGAATTTGTTGTTAGGAAAAATGGAAAAACTGCAAGAGCCAGCTACGCACGTTTACTAATCGCTATGGAAGAAAGACGTAGCGTACCTTTGGCTATGTTTAGCGAGTTTTCAATCAATGTGTCAGAAGAAAGAATTACCGCTATTATGAAAACAAAACCATTTACCGTAGTAAGCATGGTTACTGCTTCCATTTTAATCCTTACGTTATGTGCAGGCTTTATGACTTCTGCTTATGGAGTAAAGATTGATGTAGGACAACCACAAACAGCCAATGTGTCTGTCCCAAATGTTGATGTTCCGTCTATAAACGAGAAAGCAGTAGCCACAGCCCCCGAATGGGTATGGCCAACAACCAGCAATGAAATATCAACAGTATTTGGTTATCAATCATCTTCGGGAAAAATGAGCGATCATATCAATATCAAAGGAGAGAAAGGTGATGAAATATTTGCTGCTGTTGACGGGCAAGTAATTGAAATTGGAGTGGATAGGGAGTATGGAAATTACGTTGTCATAGAAAGCGATAATAATATAAAAATTATTTACGGACACTTAGAAGATGTTTCAATAACTGTAAATGATCCTGTTAAAGCAGGAGAAAAGATAGGGACAATCGGACGATCTGGAACGGCAACGGGGTATTGCTTATCGTTTGCAGTATTCGCAAACAACGTAGCTGTTGACCCTATGAGTTATTATGAATAGCCTTGACCGTAGCAAGTGGATTATATGTCCGGTGTGTGGGAACAAAACCCGCGATAAAATACGAGCAGATACAGTTATGGAACATTACCCCTTATTTTGTCCGAAGTGCAAGCATGAAACTCTAATAAATGTCAATAAAATGAATATCACGATTGTGAAAGAGCCAGACGCATAGACGCAGAGCCGATAACCCACAAATCCTTTTTGGTGTGGATTATCGGCTCTTTTCTTTAATATGAAATAACGATTGGAGAAGCACAGATATGAAACTTAAAAAAACAATTCTTTTGACAGTTGCTATGTTGCAAGCAGCAATTTTCCTAACCGCTTGTGTCGCAACGCCCCCCTCTACCGCAGAAGATAAATCTGAAGCCAAAGAAAATAACGTGCAGACGGAAAATGATAATGTTGTCGATGATACCTTGCATATCTCCGACGTTCTTTCCCGTTCAAAAGAACTTTCTTTTAATGAAGTCCTTACCGGGCTTGACGGGGAGATCAATCTAAACAATGCAACCGTTAATATTGGGAATATTGAAAATATCGGATTGTATGAATACAAGGTTTTACCAATTACAGATGATTTTAGAAAATCACTGTTCACATCGGTTTTAGGGGATAAAGCCGCAGACGCAGAGTATGACGCAAGAAATGACGTATGGGAACTTCAACTGTCAAACAAAGTAGGAGATTATTATTTGTATGAAACAGGCTATTTTCTTGCTGGTGAAAGTGTGGCGGAACAGATTACATTTTCGTTGGAATACCGCTATGTTGATTTATACCCATTTGATGATAATATCTTATCCTCAATCGAACAATCTCCTATGACAATTTCTGCTGATGAAGCGGTTTCTATGTGTAATAAAATTATGAGCGAAATTGCAAACGGAACGCAATATCAAGTTGATTATATTTTTGCCTATGGGACAAATGGGCGACACCCTTATTACAAGATTGTTTATAAACAAGAGATTGACAATACAACCATTACTGCATTTAACGATATATATTTTTGGGTGGACGATAACGGAGTACAGAAGGTTTTTGGCTGTCTTTATGAAGTCGGAAATACAATCCTTGCAGACCCTATTATTTCTGTTGACAAAGCAGTTGAGTTCTTAAAGGATAGTATTTTTCAAATCTCTTTCCAAGAGTTTGACAATGGCACTCTAACTGTAAATGAGATTACATTGGAATACATCGTTGTCAATGCTGATGATGGGAAAGCGTATATAAGACCAGCGTGGCGTTTTGTTGTGGGAGAAAACAAAGAACAGCAAAATGGGTATCGAGATCGCATTATAGCTATCGACGCAGTAACAGGGGATTTAATTCAAGGTAGACGGGGGAATAACTTTTGAAAACTTCATTGTCCATACGATTACGAGCAGCGATATTTTCTCCTGCTATGCTGATAAGCGTTCTGTTGGGGTTAATCCTGCTTCTCAAGTTCCACATTACTCATTATATTTGGTATTACATAAAATACGGTGCAATCAATTTTTCTGATATGGGAACAACATTTCTGAATGAAATATTTGTAACTGACGCAACAAGCGGTTTCGGGCTGTTTGCCCCCATTTTAGCAGTACTTCCCGCTACCACCTTATTTTGTAATGATTACAACAGCGGATATATCAAACCTATTTTAAGCCGTATTGAGAAGAAACGTTATATCAAAGAAACGATTTTTTGCTCTACGTTTGCGGGCGGCTTGGCAGTTTTTGTTCCAACCTTTTTGACGGATTTTCTTATGGTGATATGCTTTGAGCCTAACACATTGGAAAACAATTTGGGGTATCAAACATTTTTAGATGAGGGTATTTTTGCAAATATTCAATTTATATGGGGCGGCTTACTTGTTGTGTTCCTGCTACTTCTGCTTTCATTTTTATTTGGGGCGGTATGGTCAAATATCGGGTTGTGTATTTCTGCATTTATCCCCAATAAATATATTGCATTGGCAACCCCATTTGCCTTGTATTTTTCCCTACATCTCATTTTATATAAAACGGGCAGCCTATTACTTTTTAGCCCCGTAAATATGCTAACGGCTTTTGCAGATTTTCTCCCCTGTTTACCATACCCCTTTATTTATCAAGGGATATTATTAACCGCCGCGATCTGCATATTTTGCTGGGGCGTAAAAAGGAGGCTAAAAGATGTTTAGGGTTTGCAGTCATCAGTTGAAAATCTCGCTATGTTCCCCGCGAATATATATCGCTGTTTTTGCTGGAATTGTCATACAGATTGTAAGTTTAATATCTTTTTTGGACTTTTCCAAAACGATAGGAAAACCGCTTTGCGTTTTTGAAAGCATTACTTATTCTAATTGCGATCTGTACGCGCCCGTAGCGTTATTTCTTGCAGTTTTGGTGTTGGTATCAGATATACCGTTTACCTCACAAAGCGAAATCTACACGCTGTTAAGAATAACAAGAAAGAAATGGATTGCAGGAAAGGCCCTGTACTTGGTATGTATTTGTGCAATTTATTATTTGATTGTTTATGCGGCGGGAGCATTGTTTATAGCGGAAAACGCATATGGGGGCAATCTTTGGAGTGAACCGTTATATATCATTGCAAACGATACAACGTCTGCTCTATCCCTATCGAGCAATGTCTATTTCCCCTATGCGTATATCCTTAATAACCTAACCCCATACCTTGCCGCATTTCTCATATATTTACTAAGCGTTTCTTATGCAACGCTTATGAGCTTGCTGGTATTTTGGCTTAATTTGAAAATATCACGAATATTAAGCTATGCAGCCGTTATGTTGGTGCATATTGTCAGCTATACACTAACGGCATTATCCGCAACACCGAGCCGGATCAATCTTTCGCTTTTTAGCAATAGCTTACTCATGTTTCATAATATCGGAGCTGGGTCAGATGAACGATATAACTCTATACCACAAACAGTCATTATTTATGGCGTAATCATCGGCCTGCTTGTGCTTATGATTTTACACGCAATAAAGCGGTATGATTTCAGAATTACAGTTGGGGGTAAGCAATGAACACGAAAATCATTGAGAGAACACTTACTCCTACAATATGTACTTTTTATCTTCTCATGTGTTGCTTATTAGCGGCGACTGCCGAGGGGAAAACGGTTATTGATATTTGGGGCGGCTTTGTTCCGTCTGGCGGCTTGTTGTCAAACGTTATAGGAATTGTGCGTTGGAATATTTGTGTTATGCCGCCTGTTATGGTATCCAATCTGTTTATGATTGTGGAAACAGGCAAATTAAGCACTTTTACAGTAATAAGAGAAACAAGCCTTGAAAAATGGTTCTACAAGCGATATATCGCAATGGTTATTTCATCGTTTACCTATATAGCATTGGCAATAATATTAACCACGCTTTTAGGATTTAACAAAAGTTTGCAGCTTCATCAATTTTTCAGCTTTGCATTGCTCTTTTCAGCACATATTTTACTGCTAATCTCCGCTTCTGTTGCCACACTTCTTATTTTTAGATCAGCAAAAGCGGTGTTGACACTGTATCTTATCATAGAGGGAATTATGGTGATTATAGGTACTACTTTTCCTGTAACAAGCAAATACCTCATTCCCTATTGGGGAATGGCAATCGAAGATCAAACCATGACCGTTGCTTGGAAAACAGTTCTATCGCTTTTGATAACTGCTTTAAGCGTATTGATTACAATAGTTTTTTTGAAAAAACACAATCCAACGGAAACCCCGAAGAATAAATAGGAGGTGTGATAATGGAAAATATTATTTGCGTAGAGAATGTGAATAAATCATATAAGGGAAATCAAGTTCTTCAAAATATAAATATATCATTTGAAACGGGAAAAATACATGGCATTATCGGAAGAAACGGTTCGGGTAAGACTGTATTGATAAAGACAATATGCGGTTTTGTTCACCCGGATACCGGGCGGGTGCTGGTTGACGGAAAGATTATAGGGAAAGATATTGATTTTCCTAAAAACATTGGAGCAATTATCGAAGCACCGGGCTTTCTCCCTAATGCAAGCGCGTATAAAAATCTTGAATATTTAGCGTCATTACGCAGAGTGATCGGAAAAGAGGAAATCCGAAAAGCAATAGAAATTGTGGGGCTGAACCCCGATGATAAAAAACACGTTGGAAAATACTCTCTTGGTATGAAACAGCGGTTGGGATTAGCACAAGCTATTATGGAAAACCCAGATATTTTGATTTTAGACGAACCTATGAATGGGCTTGATAAAGAAGGAGTTTCCGAGATAAGAAAATTGCTTTTAGATTTCAAAAGTAAAGGTAAAACCATTATCATTGTTTCTCATAATTCGGAAGATATAAATATGTTATGTGATACTGTTCATGAAATGGATAAAGGTAGATTAGTTGAATAGTGAAGAGCCAGACGCATAGACGCAGAGCCGATAACCCGCAAGCCTTTTTGGGCGCGGATTATCGGCTTTTGTTTTTTATGGTGGCAATCAATAAAGAGCCGCCGTTAAAAAGATATACGACGACTTTATGAAAAACGCGGCGGTATCAAGGAGGTATCGCCGTGTTACTTTTCTTACGACATAATTCGACTATCTTTTACATACGAAAAAAAGCCTATATCCACCAGCGGGATATTTTGGCTATGAGTATGAACTGTCAGTACATCTAAATATTGCTCGCAATTCCTTTGCGCTCGTCCGCGTCTTGCGGGCGGGCGCATTTTGTTTATTTCAATTTATTTTTGAAAGGAGCAACAAAGAGCCATCTCCCGAACGGGTACGGAGCGAAAGGGGCAGAGAGGACAAGCCTTTAACTCCCGTCCTCTACTCCACGCGGGAAGGAGGTGAACTCTATGGAGCTATCT
>OHCE01000235.1_pt1 | contig 36242 bp, 62 predicted proteins | sample 1577571 | NCBI WGS metagenome assembly OHCE01 (sample SAMEA3879505, study PRJEB24766) | human gut metagenome | biome: human-associated habitat; feature: feces | place: USA | collected 1985/1987 | reverse complement strand
GTACGTTGAGCGGCTCCCGCTGCCGGACATTGCAGCACAGACACATTACAGCCGGGCGGCGGTAGGCTACCGGCTGAAGAGCATTGATAAAATGCTGGATATGTAAAAATCCCCCACTTACTGAAGCCCTGCGTGCCACGCGGGGTACTTTGTAGGCAAAGTGGGGGAGTTTTTTGTTTTACAGAAGATTATAATGCTCGGCCAGCAGGAAGCGGACATATGTTGGGCACGCACGCTTTTCACCGCACCAGTCCTGCACGGTGCGCAACGGGACGCCCGCCTGCTTTGCAAAAGCGGTCTGCGACAGGCCAGTGCGGGCCACCAGCTCTCGCATAGACAGATGCGCCAGCTCCCAGATGTTGGACAGCCTTTCTTTCTCGGCGTCCAGATCAACGCACCCGGCAGCATCATCTGGGATGGCCATGGTCACGCCGTTGAGGAACACGGTCTGAGACACTGCCGGATCAGCGGCAGCATTAAAAAGTTCAGCAGTGGTATACATGGTTGACTTCCTTTCTTTCGTGTGGTAGCATAATGGTATGCCTCCACGTGAGGTGTCTTTCACTAAAGTCCTCTAGTCGGTGTTCGCGCGCCGTCTGGGGGACTTTTTTGCTTACTGCATGCTTTCCAAGAAAGCTTCGTATTGCGGATAAATCTCCTCCATGATGATCTGGCGCTCGATCTGCTCGATCTCCGGGTCGCCATTGTACAGAGCATCCGCTTGCTGCTGCGTCAGCTGCATTTCCGCGGTCAGCATGTAATCAGATGCGCTGAGATCTTCAGTCTTGACATCCCCATCGTGCACGTTGATGTGGGCGTAGATGTTAAGCACGACGGCTTGCTCGTCGTCCGGGATCTCTTCTTCGGACCATTCTCGATCGTACTTCCGCAGGGACTGGGTGCGAAGTTCATCGACCTCAAGCTCGGTTCCGGTGGACAGGACCTTCTCGACAAATTCTTCTGCTGGTAACTTTTTCATTTTGGCCACCTCTTTCTTACAAAGCAAATGCTTTCGTCAGGGACTCATTGACGGACGCAGCAGACTTGGACAGCCCGGTGTGGATGGTCCAATCAGCCAGATCGAGATAAGCGCCGTACAGGGCGTTGAGAACCCGGCCGCACTCGGCGTTGGAGATCTTCTCACCGTTGAGATCTGCCGAGCAGATGTTGCCGGAGTTGTAGGTGCAATAGGTCAGGCCGATGATGGCCTTCCCGGCCTCGTTCAGGTACAAGCGGGACTTGCTGCCTTTTTCCCAAACACGAGCGCCAAGCACCATGGCTTTTGCAATTCGCCATGCTTTCTTTAGGGCCTCGCTCATGGTGATCTTCGCGGCCTTGCGGATCTTCCAAGCAGCGTTCATGATGTCGCGCAGGTTGAAGTTTTTCATCTTTCGTTCCTCCGTTGTGGTTTCATGTGTCTTTCACTGTTTTTATTATACACGCACTGCGTGCAATTGTCAAGGCTTTTTGAAAAATTTTATACGTGTTGCGTGTAAATGCTTGAGCGCCTATACAGCCCTGTGCTGTGTGGGCGCTTTTCTTTTTTGTCCTTCGTTTGACGTTCGTTTAACGCACAGATTTTGCAGAAAAGGTACTATGGGCGCAAAGGGAGGGGCGCACCATGTGGCACAAGTTTAACCCGAACCCCCAAGGAAACGGCGTGGGGGATTGCACCGTGCGGGCAGTGGCGGCAGCTACAGGCCAAAACTGGGAGCAGGCGTATATTGCGCTGGCGCTCACCGGTTACGCCCTCGGCGATATGCCCAGTGCCAACCGCACATGGGGCGCATACCTCCAAAAACGTGGGTTCAAGCGCCGCATGGTGGAAGCAGACTGCACCACCTGTTACACCGTGGCAGATTTTGCCCGGGAGTATCCGCGCGGCGTGTATGTGCTGGGCTGCTCCGGGCACGTTCTGGCCGTCATCGACGGCAAGTGGTGGGACAGCTGGGACAGCGGTGCGGAATGCCCGATCTACTACTGGTACAAGGAGGAAAACGATGCCGATTTATAACGGATACCCGCAAGTGTATTACCCGCAACAGCCACAAGGGCAGCTTGAGCAGCTGAGGGCAGCACAGTACCAGCCCCAGCCCGTCATGATACCGACAATGCAGGGGCAGGCTGCACCGACTGACAGCGGCTTTATCTGGGTACAGGGCGAAGCAGCAGCCCGTGGCTATCTGGTCGCCAACGGGAGCCGGGTGCTTTTACTGGATGCTGATTCCGATACCTTCTACATCAAAGAAGTGGGACAGGACGGCAGGCCGTTCCCGCTCCGCATCTACGACTACAAGGAACGCACCAGCGGCCCCAAAGCGTCGATTGCAGCCGCGCAAGCCGCAAGCGGGGAGTATGTCACCCGCAAGGAGTTCGACGCGCTGGCGGCAAAGCTGGCGGCGTTGGAAAAGCAAGAAGCGCCAGAGTCTGAAAAGGAGGGCTAAACGATGAGCAGCAGCTTGTATAACTCGATGGGCAGACAGGCCCAGAACCCCATTGGCGGGCAGTTTCAACAGTTTATGGGCCAGATAAAAGGTCAGATGCAGGGTCGAAACCCGCAGGACGTGATAAACCAGATGGTTTCCACTGGCCAGCTCTCACAACAGCAGCTCAACGCCATTCAGCAGCGGGCGCAGCAGATCGCGCCGATGCTCAACGGCATGAAAAATATGTTTGGATTCTGAAATGCGGCCGCATTTAGAATAAATTCCAAAATCTAACGTAAAGGAGTAAAACTATGTCTCTTTCTTCTGATAGCACGGTTCTGACCATGCCGGTACAGCCCGCCAACGGTTACAGCAACGGCTTCAACGGCTGGGGCGGCGACTGGATGGGCTGGATCGTCCTCTTCCTGATTTTCGGCATGTTCGGCTGGGGCGGCATGGGCGGCTTTGGCTGGGGCGGCGGCATGGGCGGCGCTTCGCCTTATATGACCAGCGCTGTCACACAGGCAGACCTGCAGCGTGGCTTCGACAACCAGAGCGTCATGAACAAGCTGAACGGGCTGGAAAGCGGCCTGTGCGACGGCTTCTATGCCATGAACACCGGGATGCTTCAGGGCTTCAACGGCGTGCAGCAGGGCCTGAACGGCGTCACCAACGCCATGCAGCAGGGCTTCAACAGCACCAACGTCGCGCTGATGCAGGGGCAGAATGCTCTGGCTACACAGCTGGCAGACTGCTGCTGCAAGACCCAGACCGCGATTCAGGGAGTTAACTACAATTTGGCCACTCAGGAGTGCGACACCCGGAACCAGATGCAGCAGGGTTTCTGCGCAACGCAGAACACCATGAACAACAACACCCGGGACATCATCGAGAATCAGAACAGCAACACCCGCGCGGTGCTCGACTTCCTGACCAATGATAAGATCGCCACCCTGCAGAGCGAGAACAACGAGCTGCGTCGGGCTGCTTCTCAGGAACGCCAGAGCGCGCTCCTGACCACCGCGATGAACGCGCAGACCAACCAGATCATCGGGACCCTGCAGCAGAAGGTTCCCGTGCCCGCCTATCAGGTGCCCAACCCCAACGCCATTTACTATGGCTGTGGAACCGGCTGCGGCAGCTGCGCATAACCGAATCACGACAGCTTTTTGAGTGGTTGTTTCCAAAATGGAAATGCCCACATCAAAATGTTCAGCCCCTGAGCTGATTTTGCAAACCAGAGCGCCGGGGCAAAAGTCCCGGCGTTTTTCTATGAAAGGAGCCGATAAAATGGCCGAATTTTCTAATTCTAACATCGTCATCGTGGCGGCGGGTGAAAATCTTCCCCTCACCGAGACCGCGGTGAAAGCGCCTGCCTGCATCATGCACCGTGAGGGTAGCGGCCTCGTGACCCTGCGGGGCCTGACCAATCAATGCAAAGCGCGCTTCAAGGTAAGCTTTGGCGGCAATATCGCCATTCCCACCGGCGGCACTGTTGGACCCATTTCCGTGGCGCTGGCCGTCGGCGGTGAGTCGCTGACCAGCGCGACCGCGATTGTCACCCCGGCGGCAGTCGAAAATTACTTCAATGTTTTCGTGGCCGCTTTCATCGAGGTGCCGCGCGGCTGCTGCGTGACCGTGGCGGTTAAAAACATCAGTACGCAGGCAGTCAGCATTGCAAACAGCAATCTGATCGTTGAGCGGGTAGCATAAGAAAGGAGATAAAGTCATGCTGGATAAACTGAACCATCTGAAGGATGAGATGTGCGATGAGCTCATGGAGCTGACCGACAAAAAGAACCGGTCCCCTGGCGATGTTGAGATGATCGGCGAGATCGTGGACATCATTTTGGACATTCACCGCATTGAGGATTACTGTGAGGGCGGCGAGTACAGCCGTGCGGGTGAGTGGGAAGCTGACATGCGCGGATCCTTCGGCCGCGATGCCGGAAACGGTTACAACCGGGGCAGCAGCTACGCCAACCGTGGCCGTCACTATGTGCGCGGGCACTACTCCCGCACGGATGGCCGTGAGCGCATGATCTCTGACATCGAGGACATGATGCAGGACGCCACCGGCGCAGAGCGAGACGCTTACAAACGCGCGGCGGACATTCTGCGCAATGCATAAGTGAGGAGGGTGGCAGGTATGGACATCGACGAAATCAATGACCACATCCACAAGCTGAAATGCGGATCCACCGACTGGCAGAGCGTGGAAAAGCTTGCCGCCCTCTGCACTGTGAGAAATGAGCTGGAAGAAAAGCAAGCACCGGCAGAAATGCAGACTCAAGCGCTGCCTCCCACGTCTTATCCGGCGGCATACTCCACAAAAGAAAAGCCACAAAGCGAGTTCGTGGAAGCGGCCAGCGCCGCACCCTTTGGCGGCTTGATGGAAGTGCTTGATGAGCACATGAGCGCCATAAAGCTTGCATACCCGAAAGAGTATGAGTTGGTCATGCGGAAGATAACCGCATTGTAAAACGACACAAAATGTGTTATTTTTACATGCAGCCAAAACTTGAAAAGCTAAATTTTTAAGTTTAATAAGCTAACGTAAGACTAACAAACTTTGAATTTTTATCGATAAATGGTAAAATAAAACTGATTTGTAATCAGTGGGTTGCAGGTTCAACTCCTGTCACCAGCTCCAAAAACAAACGCACGAACGATGAAAACAAATCGTCCGTGCGTTTTTCTTTTTGCTTGAAATACCTTAAAATCTCCTGAATGAACGTGACAATCTAACAAACAATCTAACAAATCAATACTTCATCTTTTGCATTTCCCGCAACAGATAGCCCGGGTCATTGTGGGAGACGTACTTGTTGGCCGTGGTGGAGAAATTTTTGTGACCCAAGATGGTCTGCACGGCGGTCTTTTCCAGCCCGCACTCCACCATCTTGCTGCTGGCCGTGTGGCGCAGCGTATGCGGATGCACCCCCTCTATGTGGCATTCCTGCATCAAGGCCCGAAACTTTGTAGCCACGTTGCGCTTGTCCAGCTTTGTACCGGCTTTGGACGGTATCAGCCACTCACAGCCGCTGTCAAGCATCCAAAAGGCAATGATTTTGTAAATGGGGTCCAAAATAGGGATAATGCGGTTTTTGCCCGCCTCGGTCTTCTCGCCGCCCTGCATATACCGCTCTTTTAGATGCACATCGTCGCAGCGCATGGAGAGCAGCTCATCGATACGCATACCGGTGTAGAGCAGCACCATTGCGATTTGGGCTGTCTGCCCAAGCTTCGGGTCGTCTTGTCGGCTGCTTATCTGCTCTATCTCTTGAGCGGTCAAGGTGCGCTCTGCCTTGCCTGTAGCCGCTGGGAGCTGCAAGAGCATGGCATAGTTTTTGTTTATGATGTCCTGAGCCATTGCCCACTCGCAGATCTGGCTGAAAAGTGTGCGCTGCTTTTCGCAGGAGCTGCGGGAGAGGCCCTTTTCCACCATCTGGTCAATCACCTGTTGATAGTCTGCGGCTTTTAAGTCCCGGAGCTGTCGGTCATACAGCGGCGCAGCCTTTGCATAGGCCAGCTCATACCCCTTTTTCATGTCAGTGCTGAGCTTGTCAAACTTGGGCTGCGCTTTCCATTGGGCGTAGGCATCCGCAAAAGTGCATTTCAGACGCGCTGCGGGGGTGTTCTGGGCGTTGTAAGCGTCCAGTGCTTGTACTGCTTCGCCCGGCGTCGCAAACGTCCCCAGAACGTCTCGCTTGGCTGTCAGGGCCACATACGGCTTTGACCTCGTCCCGCTCAACTTATATACACTGCCGCTGCCCTTTGGGCGGCGGCGCTTTTTTCTTTGCTGCGGGGCGGCTTCGGGCTGCTTCTTGCCGCAGTAGGGGCAAAAAGATGCGTCGTCCGGTATTTCCCGACGGCAGCAGGCGCGAATGCACTTCAAAGCTCTTCACCTCGCTTTGCGGTATAGTCGGCCTCGCCGCTCTTCGCGGCCTCTTTGCCTGCCTGATACGCCGACCTCAGCAGATTCACTGGCGGCTGGACTTCCCACGGAATCGGATCCGTCCCTGTAGCCACGGCGAACCCGTAGTTGTCCAGTATCTGGCCGCAGACGGATACCTTGTTCTGCAAGGGAGTGTGCAGGTTTGCGCACACCTCAGCAAATACCGCCGGTGGATAGCTGCCATGTCGCCCCAAAAGGATAAACAGTACCATCTCTTTTACAATTCGCGGCGCCGTGCGAAAGTATTCCGTAAGTGCTTCATCCAGATCTTCGTCTGATTTGCGCTGTATGGGCTCTTTGTAAAGCTCCGGGTGCAGCATTTCTTGCATGGCGGGGAGCGGAGAAGCCCCGCAAGCCTCGAACCAGTCCATTATCTTGTCAGCCGGTGGGCTGGATGCCCCGCACTCCCAGCTCTGAACTGTGGCCTTTCCCTTGTTGATACGTCGGGCCATGTCGACTTGGCTCAAGCCTGCCGCGACTCTGGCCCGCGCCAGCGTGACGCCAAGCTTTTCCGCAGTAAAGTAGCTCATCAGTTATAACCTCGCAAATTTCCATGCCATAAAAACAAAAAGTGACATGGGGAAAACCCATGCCACTCGACAGAGCAGAAGTCCTTCAAGTTTTCCCATAAAATGGTAAAATTTAAAACAAGTTGGACAAATTGAACAAAAACAGAGGTGAAATAAAATGGATTTCGAGCAAAGGAACGGTAAAGAAAACGAAATGACCATCATTGACGGGATGCCCGCCACCATTTTGACCGGCACGACCCGAACACCTGAACCTTGGGAGGACTAAAGATGGACAAGATGCAGCTGTTTTGCACCCAGATCCGCGCCGCGCTGGCCTGCTACGAAGATATGCCGCCCGAGGGGCAGGCCCGGGCTCGACTTTTTGTGATCCGCAAGGCCGGGAACATCCGGCGACTCAAGGCCGCAGCAGACGCACCCGGCGGGGAGCTTGCCGGGCAGCTGTTGCAAAAATTGCAACAACCTTGCAACCACGGATAATAACGCGCATATTTTGCGCGGATTCAGCGCGAAACGCGCGTATTTAGTAAAAAGTCAGCGTAAATTTCAGCGATTCAGCGCAAATGCTAAATTTTTCGCGCATTTTTGCGCGATTAAATGCGCTTGACGCGATACAATCAACAGTTGTATAATGCGGTTGTGAACAGGGCCGCACATCAATATCCCACAGCAGTGGCTCCGTATTCCGCTTGGCCTTGGCTAAATCCCTCAAACTCCAGCTGTTCAATCAGACCGGAGCGAGAGAAAGACATGGAATTGATATAATTTTTTGCTCTTATTGCAGCCTGTTCGTTCCAGTCGGCGCCACAATGATCTACGGCATAAGTAGCATCTTCCGTGGAATATCCTTCAAACTCAAGCTGACTTTCAAGGCCGCTGTAAGAGAATCCCATACCAGCGCTCAGGTAGTTTTTAGCAGCCCGCAAAGCGTTTCTCTGCCCCATTGTAAGGCTATCATCGGCAGAAATTGACGATTTTACGGACGTGCTGCCCTTTGTTCCGTACGTTGAACTTGTCGTGCTGGAAGAAGGGGTAAGCATAAGGACGAACATGATCAGTGCAACACTAACAGCAACCGCGCATCCGCATCCGTGACCTTTTTTCTTCGTTTCAGGCTTTTCGTCTGATTCGATAGTTGCTGTTACGGAACCCGAAGCAACAGGTGCTCCGCATTCAGGACAGAATTTCACGTTCTCAATTTCAGCTCCGCATTTTGGACATTTCATAAAACGCACCTCACATATACAAAAATAGGCAGCCAACCAGCTTGCCGCCGCAGACCGGACAGGTATTTGCCATGATTAAGCCTCATCTTTTGATTTTATAAAATTCTGCATTTTGTCAAAACGCAAAACCACACAACCCATCATTGAATTTGTAATTCGTTCATCCGAAAAAGAATTTTTCCACTTTTGAATAGAGTTTGCTTTTCCCTTTTGAGTTTTCAAAGTCAGGAGTTTTTCCAGCTGCTTGATATAAGAATTTTCGACAACAACCTCAAAAAGGTCAACGAGAGAAAACTTCATCATGTTATAAAGCTCAGTAGGGCTAAAATCAAATTTGAACCCCATCCTCTCATACTTCTTGAGTTCATCGAGCGTATTAAGGATCAGATCATATCTTGAAAACAAAACTTCAATATCTGATGTTTGCTCGATCACCAAAAAAGAATCCAGAACCTTCCGTATTCTTTCTGGTATAGTTTCCTCCGGGAAATCCACAAATTCTTCCCCGGTGTCAGGATCGATTAAAACAACGGACTCTGGTGATTTGCTCCACTTAGCGTTCGGGCGCACAAAACGCAACGGCTCTTGGGCTTCAGGATCGTCTTTTTTCTTGAAGACCGCATTGATAACCCGCGTGATATTTTTCCGAAATCCAACATTCCATATCACGGGAAACACCTCACACATAACAATTATATAAGGAGGACAAAACAAAATGCAGGATACATCTTTCAGCCAGGACGAAATCAAAAGAATCATCGAAAAGCTTAAGAGTGACCCTGCATTTCGTCAGAAAGTCCTCGATATTCTAAACAGCTGATTCAGAGCAGCTCCCGGATCGCGTTCTTTTTCGCTTCCGAAGCGTTCAGAATCTTTTGTACAAGCTCAGCATCTTCAGGAGACAGGCCGCTCAGGCTTACCGTCTCCGGGGTGCTGGGCTTTTCTTTTTGCTCTGGTTCTTCGCCAGTGAGTTCTTCAACTGTGACACCAAGAGCTTGTGCAATACTTGTCAATTTTTCATACGGTGGTGAACTAGGACGCTTTGCCCACTTTCCAATATATCCATTTGAAAAGTCTAGTTGCGCTTCCAACTTAGTGATTGAAGTCTTTTGTTCCTTGCACAAATCGCGTACGCGCTCTACGAATTTGGCATTATCCACAAAAAATCACCACCTATTTTTGCATAAAGATAGACGATAATCTATTGACTTGTAGACCATGGTCTAGTATAATACTAAGCACAGGGCAAGCAAAACCAAAGCCCCTGACAATATTATATCGGGCTGGCGCTAGATTTTATTCGCTGTGTACCTCGCAACTACATAGTAGCATATTTTCTAGTGATTTTCAAGCCCGGAAAGGAGAATTGCTAGTGAATGTTTCAAAAATCGACCAGTTTTGCAAGCTGCACGGGCTGAGCCGCACCGATCTGGAGGCGGCGGCAGGCCTGAGCAACGGCGCAATCGGGAAGTGGGAACGCTCGATTTACGGCCCCAGTATCTCGCAGCTGCTCAAGCTTGCGAAGTATTTCAAGGTCACACTGAACGAGCTTGTGGTCTACGATGAGGAAGGAGGAAAGCCTGAATGAGCCAAAACAAAAAGCCCAGTTGGAGAGAACGGCTTTCCAACTGGACCCCGGCTGACTACATGATCGCATCCATCATCATCACGTCAGTCAATGTAGGTATTGTAGCATTCCAAATACTATGGTTGCTGCAAGCCCTAAAGCAGTAACGACAAGCGTTGCAATTCCGATTTTGCTGGATTCGCTGCTGCTTTCGTCCTGCTTGCGCTCGATGCGCTCCAAATCTTCCCGCAACTTCTTCAACTCTGTTGCGGTCTGAAGCTGAGCGTTGTCGATTTCCCGGCGCTTCTTCCAAACCGAGCCGTCCGGGTCAAACGAGTTTTCGCAGTAGGAGTGCGAGAGCCGTTCCAATTCGTCTGAGCGATGGCTCAGATAGTCCAACCGATTCATTTCATCACCTCCCGCTCAAGTATAGCACGGGATGGTCAGACCACAAGGAGGTTTATTTTGAACGAGATTATTTTATCTACCCAGAACGGCGAGCCGGTGGCATGCAGCCGCCAGATCGCTGAGAATTTTGGCAAGCGTCACAACGATGTGATGGAAGCGATTCGCAATGTTTTAGCTACGGAAAAATCCGTAACTAAATTTTTCCACGAATCATCGTTTGAGTATCGTGGTCAGACTTTCCCGATGTACCTTATGAACCGCGACGGCTTCAGCCTGCTGGTGATGGGCTTTACCGGCAAGGCGGCGCTGGAATGGAAGCTGAAGTACATTGCGGCCTTCAACGAGATGGAGAAGAAGCTGGCACAGCGCCCGCAGCTTTCCCGCTCTGAGCTGATGGCGCAGGCCCTGATCGCCGCCCACGAAGAGTTGGAGCACAAGGACAGGCAGATTGCAGAGCTGACCCCGAAGGGCATCTTTGCGGATGCCGTGAGCGCCAGCAAGAAGAGCGTCCTTGTGGGCGAGTTGGCAAAGCTGCTGTGTCAGAACGGCGTGCAGATCGGGCAGAACCGGCTGTTCGTCTGGATGCGGGAGCGCGGCTACCTTATCAAAGACCCTAAGCGCAGTGACTACAACATGCCCACCCAGCGGGCCGTGGAGCAGGGCCTGTTCGAGATCAAGGAGACCACCGTGGTGCATTCCGATGGACACACCAGCATCAACAAGACGCCCAAAGTGACCGGCAAAGGTCAGATCTACTTTGTGAACCAGTTCGTGAGGCGGTAAAGCCACGGCGTGGCGTAAGGATACAAACTTATTTTGGAGGTTACAAAGATGAAAAAAACTGCATGTGAAAGCTACGTTTATTGAGCCGGTGCTGGGTACATGGCCCGCAAACCCCAATGTGGCCCGCGAGTTTATCGCCAGCAAGTCGCCGGATGCTGCAACCATCGAGGATGAAGTCGCGGCTCTTGGCCCGGATGCGGTAGCTGACAAGGGCATGACCGTTTTCCCGCGTGACCCGGACGGCAATCCGATTTTTTACGATTACCAAATCAAAGGCATGTTTAAGGATGCTTGCGGTATGCTTTCCCGCATCGGCGGCAAGACCGAGACGGGCAAGAAGAAGGCCGTGAACGAAAGCGGCAAGCTGACTGCTTACAAGAAGGTCATTGACGGCCTGATCTTCATTCAGCCCCGCATGATTCCCATTCACACGAACGGTGAGATTACCGAGTTCCAGCGTCCACTCCGCGCACAGACCGCACAGGGCGAGCGCGTGAGTCTGGTCAACAGTGAGGAAGTCCCGACGGGCAGCACCTGCGAGTTTGACGTAATCCTCCTTGACGACAGCCACGAAAAGGTTGTGCGTGAGTGGCTGGATTATGGCATTCTGCGCGGCATCGGCCAGTGGCGCAACAGCGGAAAGGGACGCTTTACCTACACCGCTTATGAGGTGAAGGCCTGAGAGCAAGGGCATGGCATTGACGGCCCTGATTCGCGGAGGAGTCGCAGAGTGACGAGCCGCTTGGCAAAGGCTATGAGGTGAACAGCATCGCAGTGGCAATGCAAGGCGCGGCAAAGGCTATGAGGTGAACTGCTGTGCAGTGGCAATGCACAGAGCATCGCAGCGGCACTGAGAAGCACAGACAGGCAAGGCAGAGTAGAGCGAAGCAAAGGCAAGGCGTTGATTAGTCTGGCAATGGAATGGCGAAGCGAAGAAATGCGAAGGAATGGCAGAGAAAAGCGCTGATGTGATTTGCGAAGGAAAAGCGGTACACCGTAACGATTCGCTGCGGCAAGGTTTTGCTTCGGATGCATTGGCATGGAAGAGAGAAGAAATGCCGAGAGTTGCGCAGCGATGGCATGGCAAAGAGCGGTCAGGCGTTGCGATGGCACAGCAAAGAGAAGACATTTTATTAAAAGGAGAAACGAGAATGAAAAAAATTATTGTTGGTGTAGCGTCCGTATTGGCAAGCGCTTTGCTGATGACTGGATGCAACAAACAGGTGGTAGACCTGACGTATAGCTACTCATGGGCACAGCTAAAAATGCCCGATGGAACGATTGTAGAGGGTAAGCTGAATAGTTGGGACGATTACGAGGGCGACCAGCTGCAAGTGAAGATTGACGGCGTGACCTATCTGGTTCATTCGTCCAATGTTGTGCTGCGACATTGATAGAAAGGAGGACACCACCTATGAGTGAAAAGATCATCGCCTACAAGGCCATGGACAAAAACATGATGTGCCGTGGCAAGCAGTATGAGGTGGGCAAGGCCTACTATGAGGACAAGGCCGACTGCTGCCACGCTGGTATGCACGCCTGCGAGAACCCGTTGGACGTGCTGCATTACTACCCGCTGAAAGACAGTCCGCGTTTTTTTGAGGTCGAGTGCGGCGGGAACGTGGATAAAAGCGGAGAGGACAGTAAACTGGCCTGCACTGAGCTGACGGTGAAAGGTGAGGTGAATTTTGCAGGGCTTGTAAAAGCTACGGTGAATGCCGTTTTTAATCGGGTGAAGGGCAAAAAACCTTTTTCCAGCGGCTATTGCAGCACGGCGGGTTCCAGCGGAGATTCCAGCACGGCGGGTTCCAGCGGCAATTACAGCACGGCGGGTTCCAGCGGCTATTGCAGCACGGCGGCAGCTACTGGGGCTTATTGCAGAGCAAAAGCAGGCGGAAAAGACAATATCGCCGTCGCAAACGGCGCACACAGTAAGGCACGGGGCATTCTGGGCTGCTATCTGGTGCTGACTGAGTACGACGATGACGGCAATATGTTGTGGGCAAAGATGGCAAAAGTAGACGGCGCTCACATCAGGGAAAACGTCTGGTACACGCTCAAAAATGGCGAGTTCGCGGAGGCAGAGCCGTGAAAAAGCACTGCAAAACCAAATTGAAAGAAAGGAGGAGTGCGGCAGTGAAGAAGAGCATGGGAATTGCAGAGTGCTGCCAGATCATGCGTGATAACGACATTTCTGTGAGCGAGCCGATCTTTACCGGTATGATTCAGGCCGGCAGCTTCCCGGCATGGGCGGTGCCGTCTATTGACACCAAGAGCGCCGCCCCGCTGATCTCCCGCGCCGGTTTTATGGCGTGGGTGAAGGACTTTTACAAGCTCGAAAAGGTTTATACAAAGGAGGAACCGAGAGAATGAGAAAGAAACCGATGAATTTTCGACTCATCTTAGCGCTGGACGGGCTGGCTTTGCTGGCAATCATCGGCGCGGTGCAGGTGGTGCGCTGGGCCTGCTCTTTGATGGCCGTTGCACTGGCTTGCTGGGGCGGCTGGGACATCGCCGAGGCTGCGCATGCCGCGCCTTGGATTATTGCTGCATCCACCGCCGGGATGGCAATGTCGCTTTATGGGATGCATGAGGACAATAAACGGTATAAGCGCACCGGCTACGGCAAAATCGTCCGCAACCATGCCCGGAACTCGGAGTATCCACAGAATGAGGAGAGGGGCGCATGAAGCTGGAAGAGTTGATTCGGCAGCAGACCGAAGAGTACCTGAAAACAGCCACACGGCTTGCAACGGAGTCCGCGCTCACGGGAGACATCTGGCTGCGGGTCATCTGCCGGGAAAAATCAGAGGTCTATAGCGCGGCAGCAGATGGGCTGCTCACAGCCCTCCACGATGCGGAGGATGTCGCACATGGCTGATTGCATCCACTATATCACATGGTACACCGTGTACAGCGCCAAGACCGGTGAGGTAGTGGCAGCGGGAACCTCCTCCATGTGCGCTGCGAAGCTTGGATACAAGACTGCCAACAGCTTTGCGTCTTCCGTTGGACACCGACGCCATGAAAAAAAGCGTCCGTGCAAGTACATTTTTGAGCAGGAGCGCATTGATCGCGCGGAGGTTGACTGCCTCCCTCCGCTTCGCCGTTACTGCAAAAAGAAAGGCCGGTATGAAAAGGGAGCAGGAATATGAACGGTAGATATATGCGCGCCGCAGAGATTCACTGGCATAATCGTCAGCCGGAGCGGCTGCGGCACATCCATCGGGATGAAGCTCAAAAACAGCAGGCTTCATTCTGCTGCCATGCTTACCATAAAGGGGATCCTGGCAGATGCGATAAACTGGTTTTTGCCGGTTTTGACCCCGTGTTATCAAGTGTGCAGGCTCAGCATTGGGCGGACGAAAACTGGCCGCTTTATGACCATATCGACGTCTTGAATTCTTCGGGCTGCAAGATTTACGGGAGGTGATACACTTGAGTCAGACGTTAGCCCGCAGAGCCCGCATCAAAGACCTTTCCAACAAGGCCGAGGGCATTTTCCAGTACGTTGGGAACGACAATGTGCTGTTCCGGCTCATCAGCACCGGCAACAAGCTCACCAGCGACGTCAACTATGCTGTGGCTCTGTTCACCGGCTTTGCTCGGAGTCGTCAACTGAGCGATTTTGAGACACGCCGCACCATTGACTCAATTTATCGCCGGGTCGGTGAGCTCATGTGCCTTATCGACATCGTTCATGCCGCTGCTGGCGAAGAAATCATGCCTGAGCCGTATGAATCAATAGATTTTTGTTACATGACCGAGTATCGCGCCATGCTGCGGGAGGCCGTCATTCGTGGGATGCCGGACAACTACAGAGGCCCGGCGCAGAACCCCTACACTGTTAGCCTTGTGCAGCCGGGCGTTGGCCACGGTAATGGTTACACACTGGATGAGTACGATGACGATTTCTTTGCCCGATTTACTCGCAGAGAAGAGCCGCGTGACCGGAAGCTCGTCTTCCGCTGCACTAAATCCGAGCTTGACGCCATCAAGCGTTACGCCAATATCATCGATATTAAATTTACCGAGGAGGAAATTCATCATGCCTGAGAAAAACCAGACCCCTATCGAGATGCTCGACCAGAATGCAGCTGTTTTCCAGAGTGTCGAGGCGCCTGCGCCTGTTGCGCCCACTGCACCCGCTCAGCCGCCGCGTCAGAGCTACGCCGAGAAGGTTCAGGGTCTGACCATTGACGAGCGCAACTGGATGCTTGCAAAGTCCAAAGCCGCCGCGATGGCGCAGCTTCCCGAGGGTTTCTTGCCCCAGACCTACACCGGCAATCCCGGTGCGTGTGCCATCGCCTGCGAGATGGCCCTTCGCATGGGCGTTTCTCACCTCTTCGTCATGCAGAACCTTTACGTCGTCCATGGTATGCCCACATGGAGCGGCAAGAGTTGCAAGGCCCTCATCGACAACAGCGGCCAGTTTGCAGGACGCACCCGCTACCGCATGGAGGGCGAAGAAGGCGCCGACAACTGGGGTTGCCGCCTGATCGGCGTGGACAAGCTCACCGGTGAAAAGGTCGAAGGCCCGAAAGTCACGGTCAAGATGGCGAAAGACGCCGGGTGGTGGAACAAGAATGGCAGCTACTGGCCCAAGATGACCGAAATGATGCTCAAGTACCGCGCCGCCGCTTACTTTGCCCGCACCGAGTGTCCGGAGGTCCTGATGGGCGCCAACATCGACTACGAGGTAGGCGCTGGCGACGCCGAGGAAGAGGGTGCGGCCCATGCTTAATGTTGTTGCGCTGATGGGCCGTCTGGTCTATGACCCGGAGCTCAAGACCACCCAGAACGGCACCAACGTGTGCAGCTTCCGCATCGCGGTTGACCGCAGCTTCACCCGGCAGGGCGAAGAGCGCAAGGCCGATTTTATCGACGTTACCGCGTGGCGGCAGACCGCCGAGTTCGTCTCTAAGTATTTCCAGAAGGGCAGTCTGATCGCCATTGAAGGCAGCCTCCAGACCCGCCAGTATCAGGACAAGAACGGAAACAACCGCACGGCTACCGAGGTTCTTGCGTCGCAGGTGAGCTTTTGCGGCGGAAAGGCCGCAGAGAAGCCCGCTGTGCGCGATTTCGACCAGCAGACGGAAAATCATGTGCGCGAAGCGAACATCGCTCACAGCGCCCCGCAGAAGCCTCAGAGCGTACCGGAGTATTCGCAGGGCGGCGCAGACGACTTTTCGGTCATCGACGATTCGGAGGATTTGCCGTTCTAAACCGAGAGCTGCGCTATCTGGCTATACGGGCGCGCAAAGGAGGTGGTTGAGTGGCACAGGACGATAAAAAGTCATTTGTGGCGTATCTGAGCTGGTTCGACGCGCTGGAAGAATACTCCGACGCAGAGGTTGGGCAGTTGATGCGAGCTCTTGCACGGTATGTCAAAACCGGAGAAGAACCCGAATTTTCAGACCGTGGGATGCGTGGCAACTGGAAATTTATGTGCAGCGACGTAAAACGGGCGTCTGAAAAATGGGATGAAACACGCAAGAAACGCAGCAACGCCGGAAAGCGCGGCATGGCAAAGCGCTGGGGAAAGCCTGACGACATAACAAAAATAACAAACGATAACAATGTTAATGACGACATAACAAAAATAACTGTAGATGTAAATGGAGATGTAGATGTAAATGGAGATGTAGATGTAAATGGAGATGTAGATGTTGTAAAGCGCGATAACACCGCCGCCGTTGATATGGAGTTATCAAAAATCGTCCAGCATTACCAGCGGGCTATCGGCGACTTCCCGCGTTCGGCGCTGGAAAAACTGCAAAAATGGCGGCAGGAGTACAGCACGGAGATGATTTCGCTGGCGATCGACAAGGCCGCAGAGGCCGGGAAGCGCTCGTGGAACTACATCAACGGCATATTATCCGGCTGGCAGCGGGACGGGATACGCACCCCGGGGGACGTGGCAGCGAATGAGCAGCGCCGACGAGAGCAGCCTCGCGGGAAACAAGCCACAGAATGCACCGCAGAAGCATACGCAAATATTTTCAAGGGGGTGAAACCGTGACAGTGGAGATGATGACAAAGCTCCTTGCGGACGCTGAGGCCTATTTTGGACGGCCTCAGACCGCAGAGAACCGCGCAAGCATCGCGGAGATCTGGGCGAACTCATCGCTCAAGGATGTGCCGGATGATATGGCCTATAAGACATTCCACGAGGTGATTTCGGAGTGCAGCTGGCAGAGCCAGCTTCTCCCGGCGTGGAAAAAGGCCATCGAAAAGGCCCGGGGCGAGCAGATTCTGGTAAAGCGCTGCCTTGCTGCCCGCACCCGGATGCTTAAGTCCAGAGCAGAAAGAAAGCTTCTTGGGCAGGAAAACCAGAACGGAGGACGAAATGCCTAGATACAAAGTTATCGTAGAGTGCAGCGGCCCGCACGGGAACGCGGCGCTTACATACCGCATCAATACCGCGAGCCAGTTTGCGGCAGAGTTCCGGGCCTGCCAACTGGCAGGCGACCATTACCCCGAGTATCGGGACATCAAGCCAGTGAGAACAGAGGTGTTGAAATGACAATGACGCCGTGTAAAGACTGCCCCACTCGTCACCCGGTATGCCACGACAGCTGCCCCAAGTACGCCGAGTTTAAGCTCCAACGCGGCGCAGAAGCAGCTTATACCCGAGAGATGCTGGACACAGGCAAGGTCTACCACTACGACCACGAGGACCGCCACCGGGAGCGTGGCCGCAAGAAGTACATGGGAGCGAACGGAGGAGCGGACAGATGAAAGTACTTATCTCCTGTGAGGAATCGCAGGAAGTATGCAAGGCATTTCTGGCAAAAGGCCACGAAGCCTACTCCTGCGACATTCAGGAGCCGTCCGGTGGACACCCCGAGTGGCATATTCTTGGAGATGCGCTCAAGGCTCTGGAGGGGGGGCAAGTCGTGACAATGGACGGCGTAACGCATGACATTGGCAAGTGGGACTTGCTCATTGCACACCCGCCCTGCACGTATCTGAGCAATGCAGCAACGCGCTCATTCAGCTTGCGGGTCACACCGGCCGAAAAGGTTGTTGCCCGGTGGGCAGAGCGTGTAAAAGCTGCAATTTTCTTTATGCAGTTTATGCTGGCAGACGTCCCCAAAATTGCAGTTGAGAACCCTGTGGGCATCATGAACACAGCGTACAGAAAAGCCGACCAGATCATTCATCCGTACTACTTTGCCGAAAGCGAAGAGGACGCGGAAAACTATCACACAAAGCGCACTTGCCTTTGGCTGAAAAACCTGCCGCCTCTGGAACGGAAAAACAACTTCCCACCGCCAGAGCCCGTGTACGTCTCAAATGGGGAAAGGCACAAGAAAATCAGCTGGTGCGAAGGCATACGCGGGACGCAAAACGGCCAAGAGGGCCGGGCAAAAGCCAGAAGCAAAACAGCGCCGGGCGTTGCAAAAGCAATGGCTGAACAGTGGGGGTAAGCAGATGGGCGAAAAACGCATACATTTAACCCTCTACGGCGACCCGCGCACCAAGAAAAACTCTGCACGCATCCTCAAAAGCCGCTCAGGCGGGCGCTTTGTGGCCCCTAGCAAGGCCTACGTGGATTATGAGACGGACTGCCTGCGGCAAATCAAAAGGCCGCGCAGCCTTGTTTCTGCCCACGTGAACGTGAAGTGCGTTTACTACATGAAGACCGCCCGCCGGGTCGATCTGGCAAACCTCATCGAGGCGACAACGGACATTCTGGTAAAAGCCCACGTGCTGGAGGACGACAACAGCAAGATCGTCGCCGCCCACGATGGCAGCCGGGTGGAGCTTGATCGGAAGAACCCGAGGGTGGAAATTGAGATTGAAGAAATGGAGGACGAAAAATGAACCAAATTTTTCTTGTCATCGGCGCAACGCTTTGCTACGTCGGCGGATTCGGCATAATGATTTGTCTTTTGGGCGTCCTAACCGAACTGTGTATCGAAATCTGGGACAGTAATTTTAGACAGATTTGTGTTCGATTCCAAATCGCGCCGGGCGATGTTTCATACTTTGCCCAGAATAAAAAAGAAATTGAAGCGGCACTTGAGAAGCAACGCATTCGGTGGCCGAACACGGACGATGCATCTTTCGGGTGGTGGAACTGCCCAGAATGCAACGCGCCGAACCGATACGCCAGCGAAAGCAAACCGGTTGCATATTGCCGCTGCTACGGACAAGCTGTCGATATGGATTACTACAGGAGGCATGCCAATGATTCGCACACCTGACACCAACACGCCAAAGCCTGACAGCGGCGTGGACTACCGCACCGTCAAGGCGTGGTTTCAGCAGTGCCGCGACCTTGCGGCAGCTATCGAAGTCCAGAAGCAAAAAATACAGCGCATCCGGGACGTGGCAGAAAAATGCACCCAGAGCCTGAGCGGGATGCCTGCGGGTGGTGGCAATGGGGACAAGGTGGGCTTTGCTGTAGAGCAGCTGGACACCGAGCGCCGACAGCTTCAGAGGATGGAGACGGACCTGTGTAATCTGCGTGTCGAGGCCACACGGCGGGCATACTGCCTGATAGCCGAGCCGGAATGCGCCGAAGCGATTTGCGAGCACTATATCATGGGCAAGTCTCACAAGGAAATCGCAAAAGAAGTCAGCGTATGTGGGGCAGAGGTGGTCTACCGGCGAATCAAACGCGGATGCATGGCTCTGGCTGAAATATGGGAAGAGTTTTCTGACGTGCAAAGTGTACAACATGCACAAGAAAACACAGCGTGATTTTGGCAGGGGTCGGCCCTTTTCAAGTCTGTAAGCTTAGATGTAAAATTCTAATAAGCGGTTCAGCGCTAAGCGGTGGCCGCTTGCCACGCAGCTTCCAGAACGGTCCCTTCCTTGTGACAGGTTTTCATGCTTTCCTGTTCTCCTTCACCGTTTTGCGGGCTGCTTCTATGCGAGATTTTGGCACGGCTCCATTCAGGGCGGCGGTTCTGAGTGTCTGGGGAAGGGCGCGCACCTCCCTCTCCGCGTGGTTCGAATCCACGGTTTCGCACCATATGGCGCATGGACTCATCCCCCACAAAGCTGCACGCTTAACCTCCCGTGCCACGAGAGAAAGCTTTGAATCCCTGAGGGTGTGGGTAGGCTTCCCGACGGGATGTGCGTCAAACAACAGCCCCGGCGGAGAACAGGGGCTGTTTTATATGGCCGCCTGAGCGCAGTTTGGAGCGCGTGTTAGCTGAGATATTGCTGGCTGGTTCGAGTTCAAGGGCGGTGTTTTATACTCCGGTAGCTCAAGTGGTAGAGCAGCGGTCTCCAAAACCGCATGTTGCAGGTTCGAGTCCTGCCGGGAGTGCTTGCATGATCTGACGAGAGCGGGGAGTGCAATAGCGGGGCATCCAGCCGCGAAAGTTCTGGGTGCAGCGGCATCCACCGTTTACGCCTGTCCGTCAAACTGAATGCACGGGTGCTGCTTATATGCCGTCATAGCTCAACTGGCAGAGCGCCGCCCATTTAAGGCGGGACAACATTGGTGATACCACGGAAACATCACTGCACAGCCAACCACTGCGCACATCCATTCCGTGGGTGCTGGTTCGAATCCAGCTGGCGGCACATTCGATATTTTGACCGTTCGGATTTTCCGGGCGGTTTTTCTTTTGCATGAGCTTAGAGAGGTGGTGGCTGTGGGGGCAAAACTGACAGACCGACAGAAAAAGAAAATCATTGCAGACTATGTGCAACTCCACAATTACCGCAAAACTGCCAAGCTGAACAACGTCGCCGAAAGCACTGTGCGCAAGGTTGTGAGCGAAAATCCGGTATGTGCAGATTTGTGCGCCAAGAAAAAAGAGCAGAACACGCAGGACATGCTTTCCTACTTAGGCGGCAAGCGCGAGGAAGCACAGGATCTTCTCGGGCTGTACCTGAAAGCGATGGCAGACCCAGACAAAATTGCAGAAGCGACGCTGCCGCAGCTGTCCACGGCGTTTGGCACCATCGTGGACAAGTTTGCTATGCTGGGAGACCAAAGCGGCATAGAAGTCCCGGACGATGGCCTGCTTGAGGCTCTGAGCGCCGCCGCAGACATCAGCCCGCCGGATGACGTGGAGATGCTACCAGAGGAAGAGAACGACCATGCGGAAAAGTAACGGTTTTCGATGGAAAGCCCTCAGCCAGCGGCAAAAGCAGGTCTTGAGCTGGTGGACACCTCAGAGTGCATACAGCGGCTACAACGGCATCATTGCAGATGGCGCTATCCGCTCGGGCAAGACCTTTGCCATGAGCTTCTCTTTCGTCCAGTGGGCTATGACCTGCTACAGCGGCCAGCAGTTTGCCATGTGTGGCAAGACCATCGCCAGCTTCCGGCGCAACGTGCTGGGAACGCTCAAGCAGCAGCTTGCAGCCCGTGGCTACAACGTCAAGGAGCACCGGGCCGAAAACTGCATGACCGTCAGCAAGGGCGGCAGAACCAACGAGTTTTACTTCTTCGGCGGCAAGGACGAGAGCAGTCAGGACTTGATTCAGGGCATCACCCTTGCGGGCGCGTTCTTCGACGAGGTGGCCCTGATGCCGCAAAGCTTCGTCAATCAGGCCACAGCCCGTTGCTCTGTTACCGGGTCAAAGTTCTGGTTCAACTGCAACCCGGGCAGCCCGCAGCATTGGTTTTATCTCGAGTGGGTGCGGAAATGCCGTTCCCGCAGGATGATGTATCTCCATTTCACGATGGACGACAACCTGTCGCTTTCTGAGGACATCAAGGCCAGATACCGCAGCCAGTACAGCGGCGTTTTCTACCAGCGCTACATTCTGGGCCTGTGGACGGTGGCCGAGGGCCTTGTATATGACATGTTCGACCGCAAGAAGCACGTCGTTGATGTGCTGCCGGAGCTGTCTCCAAAGAGCGCCTATGTGGCGTGCGACTTTGGCACCCAGAACGCAACGGTTTTTTTGCTGTTCCAGAAGCAGGCGGATGCAGACTGCTGGATCGGTACCCGGGAGTACTACTACAGCGGCCGCGAACAGAAGCGGCAAAAGACCGTGGGCGAGTACGTCACAGACCTCAAGGCGTGGCTGAATGGTCTCAAACCGGAGAGGATCATTGTGGACCCATCTGCCCTGCCCCTGATTACAGAGTTGCGCAAGAACGGCTTTACCCAGACACCCGCAAACAACGACGTCCTGAGCGGCATTCTGGACGTGCAGACCATGCTGCAGACCGGACGGCTGAAGATTTACAAAGACTGCAAGCACACGCTGGAAGAGTTTGGCGTGTACGCTTGGGATCCAGATAAAGACGACACCGTGCTGAAGGTCAACGACCACTGCATGGACGCTATCCGCTATTTCGTGCGCACAAAGCGCCTTGTGAAACTGAGGGATTGATTTTGAGCACTACATACACATTCCAGACCTTCCAGCAGGCGCAAGCCGCCGGGGAACAGCCTGATTTCATCCGGCGATTCGTGCAGCAGCACTGCACTTCCGGGCCTTACAAGATGGCGTTGGACGCCGACCTGTACGATGCCCAGAAAAACCCGGGGGCTGAGCGCTTCGCGCAGGCTTACGCTTTGATGCTGAAACGCCTGTCCAAAAACACCAAGCAGGACACCCCACACCCCGATATGGTCAAGAGCAATCTGTTCCGGCGACTCAACAAGCAGCGGGCGACCTACTCCCTCGGCAACGGCGTGGTCTTTGCGGACGATGGCGTGGACAAGGACAGGTTGGGGCAGAACTTTGACGAGCAGATCCAGAAGGCCGGATATTTCGCCCTGATCCACGGTGAGAGCTTCGGATTCTGGAACAACGACCATCTGGTGGTTTTCAAGCTGACCGAGTTTGCGCCCCTGTACGATGAAAAGACAGGCCTTTTGCAGGCGGGTGTGCGCTTCTGGCGGCTGAATCCTGACACGGATATGCACTATATCCTGTACGAGCTGGACGGCTTCACTGAGTACACGGAAAGCAAAATCGGCAGCACGATGCAGGAGACCGTGCCGAAGCAGGCATACAAGAGCGTGACCGTCACCACACCCGGCGGCGGGCTGGAAAGCGTGGAGGGAGAAAACTACAGCGCTCTTCCCATTGCGCCGCTGTGGGGCTCAGACCTGCACCAGAGCACCCTTGTGGGTCTTAAAGCCTACATTGACAACACCGATCTGGTGATGTCCGGCTTCTGCAATGACTTGCAGGACTTTTCGCAGATCTACTGGCTGTGCGAGAACTTCAACGGCATGACCGATGACGAGTTGCAGGAGTTCCTTGTCAAGCTGAATCTGTACCACATTGCAGGCGCAGACACCAGCGAAGGCGGCAAGATCACCCCCTACACCACCGAGATTCCTGTGACGGCCCGGCAGGCTCTGTTGGAGCTGCTCCACACCCGGGTGTATGAGGACTTCGGAGGTCTGGACGTGCATTGTGTCAGCGCGGACAGCACCAACGACCATCTGGATGCGGCCTATGAACCGCTGAACCAGAACGCGGACGACTTCGAGGCGCAGGTCAAGCCGTTCATCCGGCAGATCTGCGCACTGGCTGGCTTTGACAACGCAATGCCGACATTCAACCGCAGCAAGATCACCAACACCGCCGAACAGGTCAGCATGGTGATTTCCGAGGCCACCATCATCGGGCAGGACATGGCCATTGACCTGCTGCCCAACCTGACCCCGGAACAAAAGGAGCGGGCTAAGGCCGCGCTGATGGCTGAGAGCGCAACACGGGAGACCGTGGACGACGAGGAGGATGAAGACGATGGCTGAAAACATCATCGGCAAGTTTGTTATTGAGCTGGACGAAAACGACAGGAAGCTTTTGGAGCGGTTTGCAAATGCAGTCGAATTGATGCAGCCGACCACGATTGATTGGGACGAGCCAAAAGTCCGCGCAGTAGGCGTTGACGAACTCGGAAACATCAAATGTGGACCCGCCGGGGAAAACAATGAACGACCGTGACCGCATCTCTACCCGCCAGCTGAACCGCCTGCGCCGCCGTATCCTCCGGGTGTACGGCACTGCCCGCCAGGAGATGCAGGAGCAGCTGACCGAGTTTTTAGCCAAGTACAAAGCGCTGGACGAGCGCAAGCGGGCGCAGCTGGACGCAGGCGAGATCACCGAGGAAGACTACCGCATCTGGCTACAAAATCAGGTGTTTCAATCCGATTTGATGCACGCCAAGCTGGACGGCATCACCAAGACCTGCACCACAGCCCAAGAGACGGCCTACAAGCTTGCCCGGGACGAGCAATACAATATTTTTTCCTTTGGCGCAAACTGGACGTTCTACGAGCTGGAACAGGCCGCAGGCGTGACGTTCGGGCTGACCCTGTACAACACCGAAGCAGTCAAGCTCCTGCTGAAGGAGAACCCCCGCATGGTGCCCAACAAGCGCATCAAGAGCGAGAGCAACCGAACCTATGACGCCCGGGTGTTCAACCGCTACGTCATGCAGGGCATCGTGCAGGGCAAGAGCGTCCACGACATCGCCGTGCAGGCCGTCAACGGTATGGCTGATACAGAGATCCACTGGGCTATGAACAACGCCATCACGGCCCTTACCAGTGCCCAGAACGCCGGAGCTTTGCAGCAGATGAGAAACGCTCAGGCTTTGGGCATCGAGGTCAAAAAGCGCTGGAACTCCACCCACGACTACCGCACCCGTGAGATGCACCGTCTGCTTGACCAGCAGACGGCAGAGCTTGACGAGCCGTTCAAGGTCATGGGTTACGAGATTCAGCGCCCCGGCGACCCCAACGCAGCGCCGGAGATGGTCTACCACTGCCGCTGTGTGCTGTCCTCTGCGCTGGGCAAGTATCCCCGGCAGAACGCCATGCAGCGGGACAATGTGACCAAAGAAGTCACCCCCGTCATGGATTACACCGAGTGGTATAAATCCAAGGGCGGCACAGAAGCCGAGCAAATGTGGTGGGCGGAAGAGAGAAAACGGAGAAAGGAGAGCGCAAAGCATGAAAAATAAGAAGTTTGGGATTGTCGTAATCAACGATGACTTTTTCTTGAACTTTTGCCGTGATTTTAATCCCCCGTGTGGTTACATTAAGCCAAAACACGCGCGGCCTTCCTACGGAAATGGCGCAAAGCCGCATGGAGCACACAAACGCCTTTTTAGGACAATGGAAGGATTCAGAAAATGAATGTCTTAATGTCAAATGCCGATTATGCGCCGTGGCTTATGGATGCGCTCAAGCTGATTGAAGAAGAGAAGGTCAAAAAACTTGCAGTAGTAGGCATTACCGCCAAAGGTGAGGTCATGACCGGTTATTATCACATGGAAATGTCCGATAAAGCTCTTGTTTCTGCTCATATGCAGGCTGACGCTGTACTGGATTCGGTTTGTTCCAACGGAGAACTGATCCAAAGACGTTGGGCAGAGCAGGAGGAAGAAGGGGAAGAACCGTGATTCTGCCGATGGAAAACACCGAGAAAATGATTTTTCGGGGCGTGGGCAAGTATGGCATCCCTGAAATCAAGCCGGAAACGGACATCCGCATTGACAAGCTGGAATGGATCCCGGTCAATTATGCGCTGACAGCCAAAGACAAGGCCACAAAAGGCGTGCATTTTTACAAGGACGATTACCAGTTTGAACGGTTCTGGAACAACCCAGACAAGTACATTTCCCTTTTGCAGCAGTTCGGTGCAGTGTGTTCGCCGGATTTTTCGCTTTACAGCGATATGCCGATTGCGGTACAGCTTTTCATGCACTACAAAAAGCACTGGCTGGCGGCATACTGGCAGGCGCACGGCATCCACGTCATTCCAACGCTCTGCTGGTGCGGCGAGCAAAGTTATGACTGGTGCTTTGACGGAGAACCCAGAAACGCCATTGTGAGCATTTCGAGCCACGGCACACAATCTGACCCATACGAAGCGGAGATAGCTGGTTTAAACGATGAACTTTAACTATGACATCAAATTCACCGACAACACCCCGCAGCTGCATGAGGCTCTGGACTCATGGGCGGAGCGGGTGCTGACCATCTGGGGCATGAAAGTGCAGGACTACGCACAGCTGCTTGTGCCCACAGGCACGGCAGACAGCACGGGCATCGAGGGATATGTGGGCGGCGCGCTCAAGCAGAGCCTGACCTACGCCGTAGACCTTGCAAAAAAGGCCGTGACCATCGGGTCAAATCTCTTTTACAGCGTCTACGTTGAGCTTGGCACGGGTATCTTTGCCGAGAAGGGCAACGGGCGCAAAACGCCGTGGGTCTGGAAGGACTTCAACGGCAAGTGGCACTTTACCCGGGGCATGGCCCCACGCCCGTTCCTCCGCCCGGCGGTGGAGGAACACATTGACGAGCTGCGAGAGATCGCGGTGGAAGAAGGAAACAAGGAGGTATAATTCATGAATTTGGAGAAAATGTTCAAAACACCAAAAGAAAAGTTCCTGCCCGATGATGTGAAAAATGCACAGTGCGAGGCAGAAGACCTTTTCCTTGAGCTTGCAACGCAGCTTGACGCACTTCCTGAAAGTCGAGAAAAAAGTCTATGCATGACAAAATTACAGGAAGCGAAGTTTTGGGCGGTCGAATGTATCACCAAAGTTGCACGCAAAAGCTAAATACTCAGCGGTTGGCGCACAGCGTCAGCCGCTTTTTTATGCCGCTTTAGCTCAGTCTGGCAGAGCACCGGACTTTTAATCCGGGGGCCGTGGGTTCAAGCCCCACAGGCGGCACCACGCCGGCAGCACGTCCGGCAAATAAACCTTATTGCCAAGCATGGCAGCCCGAGCAAGGGCGGAAAGGACTATCACATGGCACTCAAAAGAGCTGACATCCGCACGATTCTGGAGAACTCCGAAACCTCCAACGATGACAAGGCCAAGGCCATTCTGGACGCCCTGCACAAGGAGACGGACGAACTCAAAGACCAGCTGGATGCAGAAAAAACAGCCCGCACACAGGCCGAGAAAGACCGGGACGCAGCCAACGGCGGCAAGCAGGCCGCTGAAAAGGCGCTGACCGACTACAAGGCCCAGCAGACAGCAGCAGCCCGCAAGGCGGCCAAGACCGCTGCATTTAAGCAGCTGCTCAAGCAGGCGGGCGTGCTGGAAAAGTACATCGACGACATTGCCGACGACTCCAAGAAGGGCGACGAATTTGCCGCCGGTCTGGAACTGGACGCCGACGGCAAGGTGAAAGACGCCGAAAAGCAGCTTTCCAACATCAAAACCACATGGGGCGGCAAAATTGCCACCACCAAAACCACCGGCGCAAAGGTGGACGCCCCGCCCACCAGTTACGCCGGAACTTCTCCCGAGGATTTCAAAAAGATGAGTCTTGATGACCGCATCAAGCTCAAGAACAGCAACCCTGAACTGTACCAGCAGCTCCGGGCAAAGTAAGAAAGTGAGGCTATTATATGGCACAGACTGGCACTTTTGGCGGCTTCGACTTTGACGTTGAGGTGTTCGGAGACTACATGGCCGAGCAGAACACCATCGACACCAGCATCGAGGCCTCTGGCATTATCAAGGACGACCCCTCTATCATGGGCCTGATCGGCGAAAAAGGCAATGTTGCAACCATCCCGTTCTATACCGAGCTGGACGCCACGGCGGATAAGCCCCTGAACAATGACGGCAAGACTGACAACACCCCCACTGAGATCGCTGGCAACAAGCAGACCACCATGCTTATCCAGCGCATGAAGGCATGGAAAGCTCAGGACTTCACCAAAGAGCTGACTGGCGCAGCCCCGATGCAGCGCATCGCAAATCAGGTCACGCACTACTATCAGCAGGTCTGGCAGAATGTGCTTATGACCATCACGGACGCTGTGCTGTCTACCACCGATCTCAAGAAGCACATCTACGACATCACCAAGGTGGGCGATGGCAAAGTTACGACGGAGTCTCTGACCTACGCACAGGAGGCCGCTTTCGGCGACCACGCAATGAGCGGCGGCTTGCTCATTATGCATTCCACTGTCTTTGCAAAGTATCAGGCGGCAAACCTTGTTGAGTTCGAAAAGTACACCACGCCGGGCGCTTTGTCTCAGGCGTCTCCCCTGAGACGCATCGGCGGGATGATCGTGATCGTAAACAACGCTTTCACCTCCGCATCCATCACCGATGCTTCCATCAACGGCGGCAAGGCCACGACTGCATACAAGACTTATGTTCTGGGCGAAGGCTCTTTTGTTGGCTGCCGTAAGACCAACTACGAGAAGCCCTACTACACCGACTACGACCCCGAGAGCAAGGCCGGTGTCCAGAAGCTGTACACCAAAGAAGGCCGCGTTATTCACCCCAACGGCATGAGCTTCAAGGTAGACAATGCTGCCGAAGCGTCCCCCAACGACACCGAGCTGGGTGCAAAGGCCAACTGGGAACGCCGCATGAAGCTGGAGAACATCCGCATCGGCCAGATGCTTTCTCTGGGCTAAAAATTCGGAGGTGACTTTGCATGACCGTCCCTGAGCTGTGCGTTTACACGCACAATTTTTTTGACCGGGCGGACGACCCCGTTGCCGGGGAGTTTGCCTTTGAGCCGGACACCGTGCCCGCCGGGGTAGTGCCGGGGCAGTATTTCTTTGTGTGCGGATCCATCTTCAATGACGGCGTGCACAAAGCCGGGGACGGTGATTTGGTGGCCGAGGCCTTTAACGGCACGGTGCAGCCTATGCGCGTGCCGCCTGATTTTGTGGCGCTGGCTGAAAAAATCGACGCATACGACAAGGCGCTCCCGTCCGGCGGCGTGTATGTGTCCCAGTCCTTCGGCGGCTGGTCTGGCACGATGGCTGCAGGCGCGGACGGCCTGCCCGCAGATGGAAAGACCCGCTATAAATCCGAGATCAATCAGTGGAGGAAGATGTGACATGGTCAATTCGTTCACTGCATCCACCGTGATGCAGAGCTTCACCAAAAAATACCGTTTCCAGACCCGCAGTTATGAGCCGGACGGCGTTGGCGGCTTTGTCTCCGGCTGGACGGACGGCCCGGAATTTGAGGCCGTAGAGCGTCACGACACCACCGTGGAGGCTCAGGTCGCAGAGCAGGCGGCTACAGCGTCCACCTATACGCTGCTGGTCAACACCGGTGTGCCGCTGGCTTTCCCAGACTACATCAAGCGGGTGAGCGACGGGCAGACCTTTCAGGTGACGAGCGCAGCCGATGAGGGCAGCGCTCCGGAAGAATCCGGTATGGGCCTGCGGGCCGTGAAGTGCAAAAAGGCGGTGCTGCCGTAATGGGACCGTCTGAGAGCATCAACCGGGCGCTGAACGCCTTTTTTAATAGCTTTGGCGTCCCCGGCTATCTGGAAGATAATATCCCTCCCGGCGCAGAACTGCCGTATCTGACCTATCAGCCGACAATTCCCGGCGGGTGGAACGAAACGGCATCCTTCCACGCCCGGCTGTGGTACCCCAGCAAGGGCGGCAGAACCCCCATTCTGCAAACAGAAGATACGATCAGCGCGGCCCTCGAGGACAGCACAACGCTTTCCTGCGAGGGCGGCGCTATTCTTTTGCAAAAAGGCACCCCATGGGCACAGCCCCTCGACAACCCGCCTGAAGGGTATCTGTGCGAATATCTCAATTTTGAAATCACGCAATTTTGCGAGTAAGGAGCAATATGGCAAGAAAATTTTCCAAAATTTCGCAGAAAGCGTTCGAATCCATGCAGTTCAACGCAGGCATCGTGGTCAACAAGTTTGATGTAACCGGCGAGACCGAAGTTCAGGACGCAGACATTATCACTGCCACGACCGGCGGCATCACCGCGACCTGCAAGGCGAACTTCACCGACCTTGGCGAAGACGTGGACAACGCCCAGAAGAACACCGCAGAGCTGATGCAGATCGAGAGCTACGACTGCACGCTGGCTTTTACGGCCCTGAATGCCACAACGGACGTTATCAAGCTGGCGATGGGCGCTGCGGATGTGAGTGACAAGAAGGTCACGCCCCGCATGACGCTGAATCCCACCGCCAGCACCGGCGACTTCAAGGACATCTGGTGGGTTGGAGACACGCTGGATGGCGGTATGGTTGCAGTCCGGCTGATGAATGCACTGTCCACCGGCGGTTTGACCCTGAAGACGACCGACAAGGGCAAGGGCAACATTGCAGTCACCCTGACCGGTTGCCCCCGTCTGGGCAGTGACGTGGTGCCTATGGAGTGGTACTACAGCCCCAAGGCCGCAGCATAAGGAGGTTACAACATGAAAACTCTGAACCAGATGGACGAGACCGAGTTCCTGCGGCGCTGCTGGCTCATCGCTGACGCGGTGTCGGACCTGCTGACCAAGACCAAAGTCATGGATCTGCGCAAGGTCATGCCGGTTTTCAACGGCAGTGAGACCGAGGAAGAAAAGAAGCAGAAGAGGGAAGAGCAGAGCCGAAAAAACCTCAAGGCAATGGCGAAAAGCCTGCTCTTTGAGAACGCTGAGGCTACCGCCAAGCTGCTTCCGCTGCTCTATGAGCCGGACGTGGACAAGGACGGCAAGCCAGAGACTATGACGCCGTTCAAGACCCTGCGAGTTATCACTGCCACCATCGAGGACAAGGACGTGCTGGATTTTTTGTTATCGTTGGCGAAGCTGGGCCAGACGAGTATCGACGCCTGACTTCGTCCATTCGGCTCGATATGCTGCGGCTCGTCGGCAAGCCCTACATTGTCCAGCACATTATGAACACCCGGCGGCAAGAGGCTATTGCTTTGAGCTACCGGGCATACATGACGGACACGCTGGCAGGCTTTGCAGGCGTAGAAGAGCGCTGGACTGACCGGGTGGCAGGAATCATCGACCCCCGCCCCTCAGAGCCACAGCAAAGCGCCGAAGAAGTGATACAGAGAATAAAAAATGGCTTGAATGGGGGTGATGGAACCTGAAACTTTTTGAATTGAGCGCCACCCTCGGGCTGGACGACAGCGCCTACCGGCAGGGCGTGGAAGAGGCGAAGTCTCAGACTAAGGCTGCTGTCTCCACCATGATGAAGGATTATAACCGGCTGTACAGTGAGGTCATTCACCTTACGGCAGCCTACCAGAAATCACGGAAAGAGACCGGGGAAACCTCCAAAGAAACCAAGGAATTTGCCCAGAAACTGAAAGAAGCTCAGGCCCAACTCAATACCACGGCACAGGGGCTAAGGACTGCGGAAGGGTACATGAACAGCTTCGGGGATGCCACCGGAAAAGCATCTAAAGCGAATAAAAGCCTTGCCGAAGAGCTTACCGCCTCTATAACAAAAGGAATGACGCTGTCAAACGTCATTCTAAAGGCAGGCAGTGTGGCGTTTGACGCCGCTAAAAATTTTGTACAGTCCGGCATCGAGTACAACGCCCAGATCGAGAAATACACCACCGGCTTTACCAATATGCTGGGCAGCGCAGAGGCCGCGAACGAGGCCATGAAAGCCATTCAGGAGGATGCAGCCCGCACACCTTTTGATGTGGCATCGCTTACCGAGGCAAACCAGCTGCTTATCAGCGCCGGTGAAAATGCCGGGTATTCCCGTAAGCTCATTATGGCACTGGGCGATGCTGTCTCGGCCACCGGCGGCGGCAATGTGGAGCTGTCCCGTATGGCGGGCAACTTGCAACAGATCGCCAACGTGGGCAAAGCGACGGCTGTAGACATCAAGCAGTTTGCCTATGCTGGCATCAATATCTATCAGGTTTTGGCCGACTACACCGGCAAATCGGTGCAGGATGTCCAGAACATGACGGTCAGCTACGACCTGCTATCGGAGGCCCTTATCGCGGCCAGCGAAGAGGGCGGGCGCTACTACAACGCCATGGATGCCCAGAGCCAGACCATGAACGGCCGCGTGTCTACCCTGAAAGACAACGTGAGCCAGTTGGCCGGACTCATGACGGGCGATTTGTCCAACGGCATCGGTATGGTCATCTCAAATCTTAATGATATGACGGTGGCTGCGCAGGAAGCCTACAAAACCGACGGATGGACGGGCCTTATCGGGGAGATAACCGGACTTTCCGGTGTGATCGACAAGGCAAAGTCCTCACTTGTGGGCCTGAAAGCTGTTGCTGATTCCTTCAGAAAAGGCGAAATTTCGCTTTTTAGTGGCGACTGGGATGCTGTGTACTGGAATGCATTTAACGCTGACCAGACAACAAAACAGGGGAAAAAGGACTGGGATGAATCTCACGCTGGGATGGTGTGGGACGAGAATGACGGCTGGGTGCCTGCAAAGCCTTCTGGCAAAAGCAAAAGCTCTATTACCACTTCGCCCACCACTACCACTTCGCCCACCACTACCACAACTCCAACCCAAAAGCACGTCGCCGCCGATACCAAAAAGCTGGCCGACACCATCAAGGAGACCTCGCAGGAGATCCTCGCCGGTACTGGCAACATCGTCGGCAGCATCCAGCGCGTGACCGAGACCGCTGACAACACCTACAACGTCTACGACGGCACCACCAAGGAGCTGAAAGGCACCACCAAAGAGACGGTGCAGACCATCACGGACTCGTGGACTGAGGTAGTGGACGGCACAGAAAAGACCATCAAGAAAATCACAAAAAACGTGACCGATGCGGCCGGAAAAGTGACGACCACGACCACGCAGACGTGTGACAAGGTGGTTTTGTCTGTCTCTGAGATGCAGAAACGCATCGACAATCAGCTCAGCGAGGCACAGAGCGAGTGGAAGAGCGGCATCATGGGGACGCTGCAAAGCACGATCTCAGACCTCAAAAACGGCAACTGGTCGGGCCTCGCCACAGACTTTGCAAAGCTGGTGTGGGGCGAGGTCACGCAGGAGCAGCGAAACATCATCTCCAAGTGGCTGACAGACGCCCTCACGGCGGTAAATGACAGCTACTCCGGAGGCGGTCTGAGCGCGGCGAAAGACACCATCAAGGCGCTTTTTGGCGACGGCATCGCCGAGGGTGCTACCGAGGCAGGCACAGCCGTCAAGAGCTTTTCCCAGATCCTTGACGGCCTGAACGCCTCCGGAGGCGTGGGCACAAAGCTGGCGGGCATCGCTGGCAGCTTCACCAATGCGGCAGGCACCATCACAAAGGCTCTGAGCGGCATTGTGGGCTTCATTGCATCAAACCCCGTGGTGGCTGTCGTCCTCGGCCTGACGGCCCTTGTGGGCGGCGCTGCGCTGTCTGCGTGGTCGAAGAACAGGGACGAGAAGCTCACGAACAACTACGAAAGCCCCTTCAGCAAGACCCCTGTGTACGACTCGCTGGCGGAGTTTTCTTACCGTGCCGACCAGTTCAACCGCTACAAGGGCCTCACGGCGTCGCCCTTCAGCGGCGGCCAGCAGGACACCACCGGCAGACAACAGCTCAGTGTGCTCCAGCGAATCTCCAACTCGCTGGATGAGCATCTTCCCGCCATCGGCACCGGCACGCTGGTCATCGACGCCAACGGCGTGCAGGCTCTCGCCGGCGCGATGCAGCCGACACTTGTGGACGGCATTGATGGAGACTTGGGTATCCGCTCGACCCGGAAAGCGAGGGGAGGCTAAATGGCAGCATTACAGGGCGTCAAAATCGGAGACTACCACACCCTCAAGGACTGGGGACTTTACCTTGTGGTCGGTGGCACAACCGTCGGCCCGGCAGAACCGGACGAAAGCCTTCTGGTCAAAGTGCCTTTCAGCGACCGCATTTTAGACCTTTCCAAGTCGATGGACGGCAAAGTCCACTACACCCAGCGCAAGATCACCATCACGCTCAAGTGCGTAAAGCCGAAAAGGCTTTGGCCCAAGGTGCAGAGCACGCTGGAGAACGCGCTGCAAGGGCAATGGCTGAGATGCGTTTTCGATGATGACCCGGCATGGTACTGGGAGGGATTCTGGACGGTCACACCCCAAAGCCGCGACCGGTGGGAGAATGTCTTTACCATCACCGGCATCTGCAACCCCTATAAGACCAACACCACCGCAGCGGCGGGCGCTGACTGGCTGTGGGACAGCTTCAGCTTCGAAGAAGACACCATCTATGACACGCCGACGGAGGTGAAAAGCCTGTGAGCTACAAAATCTATGCCGGTACGCAGACCGCCGTAGGCGAGTGGGACACCAAAGCGTGCATCTACGACCCTGCGGCGGAAGACCTGCGCACCACGGCCACCATGCTCATCTCCCCCACCCTTACCCGAGAGGCGGGCAAAGCAGGCAGTCTTGAGTTTACCATCCCGTTGGGCAACATTGCCCACTCTGCGCTGCAAAAGCTCAAGACTATCGTGGAGGTAGAGCAGGACGGCAAGACCCTATGGCGTGGGCGGGTCATGAGCCACGAGATGGATTTTTATCTGCGGCAAAAGGTGTACTGCGAAGGCGAGCTTGCCTACTTCAACGACAGCTCCCTCGTGCCATACAAGTACACGGACATCAGCATCAAGGAATTTCTGGCCAAGGTCATCAGCAACCACAACGGCCAGACAGACCGGTACAAGCGCTTTACTCTCGGCACTGTAAACGTGTTTGAGGATGGCCCGCAGGAGTCTTTCCAGACGGTCTACATGGGTAATTGCGTAGTAAAACGCCATAGAGACAGCGACGGAGACAATGAGTATTGGTTGGAGGATGCTGATAAAAGGTGGATATGCGATGTAAACAGCTCCTCCGTTCCAGTTGGGGAGTACATTAACAGAAATAATGCGATATGCGTTGTCTCCTATGACAGTACTTCTTCATACACGGTGGAGCGAAACATAGCCTACAAAAACGGCAATTTTTACTCACTGAGCGCTACGCAGAAAGACTCGAAATACATTTACACCATCGGCACCACCCCGCTGACGGACTGGAGGTTGACCGATGATGGAGCGATTCAGCTCTATGACTCCAGCACGGGAGGCTGGTCGACCTGCACGGGTTACTATCTGCACGACTTCGACGCCTCGACCAACGAGGCCCTCGATTTTGGCGATGGCAAAAACTTCGGCACCACGTGGGACATCCTGCAATCCGAACTGACGGACGTGTACGGCGGCTACTTTGCCGTCCGCTACTCTGATGACGGAAAGACCCGGTATCTGGACTATCTGGCCGATGACGGCATCACAGAGACGAACCCGCAGCCTGTGGAGTTTGGCGTCAATATGCTTGATTTGACCAACTACGTCAAGGCCGAGGACATCGTCACCCAGGTCATCGCGGTGGGCTACAAGTCAAAGGGCTGGTGGATCTTCAAGAGCACGAAGACTATCAGCCAGACAGCCTACGACTTCGAAGCTCAAAAAGTCTACGGCGTCATCACCAAAGTCATCGTCCTCGACGGCAAGGCGTCCACAAATCAAAAGCTGCTGGACGCTGCGAACGAGGAGCTTCGAAGATGCCAGCAGCGCTATCTTGAGGGCATCGAGGTGAGCGCTGTTGACCTGCATGATGCCGGTATCGACGTAGAGCGTCTAGGCTGGATGAAAAAGACCCGCGTTATCTCGAAGCCCCACGGCCTTGATACGCTGCTCCTGCTTTCCAAGGTGGTTGAGCCACTGGACGCGCCGCAAAAGAAGCGCTTTACCTTCGGGACGAGCTTCTACTCCATCTCGGACTTGCAGGCCCTCAGCAGCCACAAGGCCTCGCTGGCTTACAGTATGTCCCTGAGCGCAGCGGGGTATCTGAACGGCGCAAAATAATAAACACGCGTGCAATCCCTACAAGTACAATGCCGCCGCCTACGCGGGCGCAGACTGGCTGTGGGACGATTTTTAATCTATGACGAGCCTACGGAGGTAAAGAACCTGTGAACAAGACTTTCGAAGAAAACATCAACGACGTCCGCACGGCAAGGCGGGGTGTCGAGGTGCGGGAGGCTATGGCTGAGAGCCTTGAGTATGTGGAGGGCTTTGCCTCCACCTCCACCAAAAATGCAGAGGAGGCCGCAGCCAGCGCCGAAACTGCCGCCGAGGCCAAGGAAGCCGCCGCTGCCTCTGCTCAGACCGCAGAACAGCAGGCGGGTATTGCCACGCAGCAGGCCGAGGCCGCCGAAAGCTCTAAGACCGCTGCTGCCGAGTCTGCCAAGCGGGCGGAGCGGTTTGCCGTGGAGACCGAGGGACGTGTCACCACCGACAAAACCCTGACCGTCTCGGGCGCGGCGGCGGACGCTGCGGCGGTGGGCGACCGTATCAACGCCATTAAAATCGAAACCGACCCCACCCTCACCGTCTCGGGCGCAGCGGCGGACGCTGCGGCCAGTGGCGTGCGCATCAAAATACTGGAGATGACGCAGGGCGTAGACGTGAGCGGCATCAGCTTTGTTTCGGCCTTCGACACGCTGGAGGGTGTGGCTCTGGAGGGTGTGTGGAACAAGGCGGCGAGCCGGGTGGAGTTTTGAGGAAGGAGGATTTGAATGCAGATCAAAGACTTAGCCATCGGCGACGGATATGTTTACCTTATGGAAGGCAGTAGCAAGGTAAAGTTTTACGTGCTGGCCCACAACTATGAGTCCGGCCTGAAC